>Ga0073934_10001864_pt1 | contig 47494 bp, 47 predicted proteins | sample LarsenN4metaG_FD_76834 | JGI IMG/M metagenome (GOLD analysis project Ga0073934, IMG submission 76834) | Hot spring sediment bacterial and archeal communities from British Columbia, Canada, to study Microbial Dark Matter (Phase II) - Larsen... ...
TCGCCGGGCTGCTCGACGACAAGTGACCGCAATGGAGCCGCCGTCGCACGACGGCGGAGACCTGCCAAAGCGCGTCATCGAGAAGTACGGCGTCGAGCTACCGCAATGGAGCCGCCGTCGCACGACGGCGGAGACCGCTCGCATGCTCCACCCCCTGCGAGCAGCAAGGATGCAGCCTCACGCGAGCGGTGTCCCGCATGAGCTTCAGCGTGAAGCGCTCTCTCTCGTTGTCAAGGTGCAGAAGTCCTGGCCAGCTGCCTAACGAACACCCACGCTCGTCGGCGCGTTCACCGGACCCCTCGATCTCCCTACACGACATGAGCACCACCTTCGGGCAGCCCTTGCATAGTGCCGAGGAACTCGAAGCGCCGGGCGCTCGGGGCCGTGCAGTCCCCCAGATCCACTAGCGCGACGCTGTCCTCGTTGTGGCGGATGAGCTCCCCGATCCGCAGTCGCATCTCGACCTTCTCGGACCAGTCCAGATCGCAGACGAACACCGAGTATTGCAGCGGGTACCCGAACCCCCTCATCGCCTGGTGCACCTTGCGAAGACGGCGAGGCTCCCTGATGTCGTACGTGACCAGATATCGCCTCCTCCGCATCCATCACCTCGTCATGAAGGGAACGTACTCAGACACCTCACCGAGGACGTGCGCCGCGAGAAGCCGTGCCTGCACCTCGAGCACCCGTCGGTATGTGATCGTGTAGCCGAATGTCGGGTGGCGAACCTCAGTGTCGATGCGGCGCTCGTACGCGCGGAGCATCGCCCGCCTTCCTTCCTGGGTCAGCGAGACTCCTCCGGCGCGAACGAAGAAGTGAGGAGGACGGATCTCGCCGTTGTTGACCGCGCCCACGACGACGGAGTCGGCGACGAGAGGACGGAACTCCTCGGCAAGGTCGAGGGCCAGAGCAGGTCGGCCGAACCGTGGACGGTGGTAGAAGCCCAGGTACGGGTCGAACCCGACCGCGAACGCCACGGCCGTGAGGTCCTTGGTGAGCAACGCGTACGCATATGAGAGGAGGCAGTTCAGCGGATCACGGGGCGGGCGCCGGTTCCGGCCCTCGAAGCTGAACGTGCCGCCCGGAAGAGCAAGATCCTCACGCAGCACGGCCGGCAGAGCCTCGAAGTAAAGCCGTCCGGCTGCGCCTTCCAGTCCGAGCAGGGCCGCGACCGACGTCGCACCTCGGGCGCTGTCCGCCAGTTCCTTCAGTGAATCGAGCGCTCCCCCGTGGTCCCGGCGGAGGTTCCGCCGCAGGAAGGTTCGACAGTTCCGTATCTTGCCCTCGACCATCCGTCGGGCGATCGCCAGTCCGCCCTGGCCGCTGAAGGCTACCTGACGTCTCCGCAGATCCACGTGCTTCGAAGGCAACCCTTCTGCGATCCCCTGGAACCAGCCCCCATAGCTGAACCAGCACACCGGGATCTCGCGGGCGAAGAACGTCCGCATCGCCTGGGTCGTCACCTGGACGTTCCCGAAGAGGCACAGCTGCGACACGTCGATCGGACGGAGGGACTCGAGCACCTCGTCGCCCCGCTTGATCTCGATCCGGTTCTCGCGGACGCCGACCTTCGCGCCCTGCTCAGTGACGTACAGCGGGCGCGCCGCCAAGTCTCTGGGCAGCAGTCGACGCACGGGTAGCTGGCTCCGGGCCGCGAGCGCGTTCGTCTCGTCCGGGAGGCAGATCCCGACGAGCGAGCATCTCGGGCACTTCCGGCTCGCGATCAGCGGTGGCGGAGGGAGGTCCTGGGCCGCGACCGCTCGCAGCCCGGTGAGGAGCGAGAGGGTCCTAGCGATGAGATCCTCGTCGAACTCGACCATCACGCGCCGCCGCGCGTCCGCGAAGTAGAGCACCCCTTCGTCGCAGCGGTAGCCGGCTTCTCGGAGCAGGAGCCCCTGAGCGCAGAGCTGGACGCGCTCCGGCTCCCACGAGCGCTCCGGTGAGCGCGGAGGCGAGCCCTTCTTGATGTCGACTGGCCGAACGACCCCACCCCTTCCCTCGAGGATGTCCACCCGCGCGATCAGACCGAGCTCGCTCGAGGAGAGCAGGACGGACCGGGCCTCGCTCAGTTCCCCGTCGTCCGGGAGCGGCACCCGGCCGCGTTCGTCCTCAGCCGCCCGGTGGTGGTACCGCCCCTGGACCGTGTCGTCGCTGTCCACGAACCGGGCCTGCACCCACTCGAGGAAGAAGAGGCGGGGACAGTACGCGAACTCGTTGAGCATCCTCGCCGGGACGAGATCCGGAACGCTTTCGCTCGCGGTCTCCATGGCTCACTCGCTGTGTGCCGCGGACGCCGACCAGATCAGCCGAGCCGGCCCCAAGGGACCGTCGCCTTGCTGCAGGGTTCGCCGACTGGATCCGAACAGATGGGTGACCCCCAGGGCTGTGAGGTCGCGGGGTAGAGCCGGTGCCGGATCTATCCCCGGCGACACCTCCAGTCGCAGCGCCGGATGGGCCAAGAGGGTCCGCACCGCGACCGGATCCAAGGGCGGCTGCCAGATCGGCCAGATCAAGGAGCGCGTGGTGTACCCCGGATACAGGCGAACCCGCTGCCACCCCACGGTTGCTGTACCTCTCCCGTCATCCGTCATCGGGAAGAACCGCATCCCCATCGCAGCCAGCCACGTCGGCGAGGGCGCGCCGCGGTTGTCGGGCTCACCCGACGTCGTGACCCCTGCATCCCGCTTCGCCCGCTCATCGAAGTTCGCGCCGTCATAGGAGACGCGACGCCATCCCGTCAAGGCGTCGCCTGGCCCATCGATCACCTCGACCGCATCCATGGTCTTCTCGAAGATCGACGTGCGCATCGCCATCTGGCCCGTGGGCGCGTAGAAGGGCGTCAGCTCCACATCCGCACGCTCGGTTGCTTTGGATGCCGCCTGAGCGGTCAGGGCGACCAGCCACCGCGCTACCCATGGGCTTCGCCCATCTAGCCACTCGGTGTCCGCCTTCGTGAAGAGCTCCCTCATCTCGCCACGGGACATCCGCATCGGATCCTTCGTCCCGACCTTCTTCCTCGGGAGATCGGGGGGAGCCCCGGGAATCACGGCGTCACGCTCGCGGAGACGATCGAACGCGGCCCGTAGCTCCCGAACCAGCTCCTCGACCGAATGCGCCCCGCCCTCGACACCTGCCATCGGTGCGCCGCCTCCCTGCCACGCCAATCGGATCTCCGGCAGTTCGCGCTGTTCCGACAGCGAGAGGAGCCCGATCGCCGCGAGGAAGCCGAGAGAATCGTCGCCTCGGAGACCGTGTAGCACGATCATGCGCCACGCTCCGAGCACCACATGTCGGCGAGTCGAACGATGGCCTCGAGGAACGCGAGTCCCCACCACCCGTATCGCTCGTTCAGCGCCTCGAACCGCGCGGGCTGCGCCCAATCCACCTGGTTGGGGTCTCCGTCGACCGTCACCTCCTGCCCGTCGATCTCCAGCCGGGTCTTCGGTGCGGCGTCGTCGAGGAGCGCCGGCAGCAGGGGTCGAGCCTTCCCGTGGTGGCTCACGATGAGGTGCCTCACGAGAGCCACGTCCACGCCCTCGGTCAACGAGGGCTGGGCGGCGATCAGCTCGTCGAACAACAACGCCGAGACCGCCTCGTGCCGGAACCCCCGGGGGAGGCCAGCCAGGCGACGGGCGGTCCGGGCCACCGGGTCCCGCGAGTCCCGGCCCGACTTCGCCAGCGGCTCCTCCGCCACGAGCGCGGCGAGCTGGTCGCCGTCGTGGAGCATCAGCTGGAACCTCGGCTCAGCCTTCCCCAGGTCGTGCCATCGGCCCGCGAGCTCCACCGCCCGAACGAGCTCCTCGTGGAGACCGAGATGGCGGGCGAACTCCGCGGCGGTCGCCCCGACCCGCTCTCCGTGATCGCGGAGCAGGACGCGGGCGGCGGTTTGCGAGGTGGACGATTCGTCATCGTCGGTGACCGCATCCCCTCCGTGTCCGTGGTCTCGGTCCGGGGGCGCTGTTAGGAGAACCACCGGCGCGCCGCTCCCCACGTCAGCGAGGTAGGCTTTCCATGTTCTGGCCGCGGTCGCCAGATCCGCCACCGGACCCGGAAGAGGGGCCTCAAGAAGCGCTCGCAGTGTCGTGTCGACGGTCCCGAGGTCCTCGGGATCCAGCTCCGAGAACGCAGCGGCCAGCGACTGGTCGCCCCGCGCCATCCACGTATCGAGCACCGACCGTGACAGGCGCATCACGCCGCGCCGCCGGGTGGGCGCCAGATCGCCCACGTCCGGAACGGGTGGGTCGTCTGGGCCGGTCCGTAGCCCGGTCCACCCCCACTCGTCGTGCCCCCCGACATCGCCCCGGAGCACGATCCGGTCGCCCGCCATCACATCGGCCGGACCCCGGACCGCCGATGCGCTGCCATCCTTCCCTCGATAGACGACCCCGAGCAGCTCAGTGCTGACGCCGACGTCCGTCGGCAGGTCCTCGGGCTCGAGCGTGCCCTCCACGTCCCCCACCGGGGGTCCGGGCTCGCCCGCCGCGAGGAAGGCCGTCGCCTGCCATATGGGGACGGAGACGAACTCCCATTCGACGGGCGGAACCAGATCCAGCCACTCCTTCCAGCGGTCGACGTCATCGGACCCGTCCGGAGGAGCCGCCCGCCACGCGATCGACACCTCGGGGATCTCGCGGTCGATGCCGTGCAGGAACGGTGCCACAGCTTGGTCCGGCCACGGTGCCGGGTTCGTGCACGCCCAGCGCTCAAGGTGCGCCCCGAGCACGATCGGGATGAACGGTGCCTGAGGGATCACGTCGGGCGGTGCGTCGCGCAGGAACCCAACCACCGATCGGAGCCCGAAGTCGAGGGTGCCCGAGGGCCACACCCACCCGACGCCCTTCTTGTCCACCCCCGCGACCTCTCCGAGGGCACCCAAGCGCTGCCAGGTCTTCGCAGTGGCATGACCGTAGATGGGATCGTCGTCGTGGATGAACCCGGCGTGGATCACGGCCGAGCGGTGAACCGGTCGATCGCCCGTCCGGTTCACCCGGCCGAACCGCTGCACGAGCGCTGGGAGCGGAGCGCACTCCGTTACGAGCGCGTCCAGGTCGAGATCCGCGCCCACCTCGATCGTCTGCGTCGCGACGACAAAGAGACGTCGGTCCAGGTCCCGGACCCCTCCGACCTTGATCTTGGGGATCCATCCTTCCAGGATCCGGTCCCGCTCGAAGCCACGGACGCGTCCCACGAGCAGGATGGCATCCTCACCCTTCGACACGAGATGCCGATGGGCCACCCGGGCGGATGTGATGGTGTTCGCCACGACACCGATCACCATCGCCTCGTCATCGACCCGGAGGGCGATCGACGCCATCGCCACCCCGAGTTGCTCGGCCTTGCCGACCCACTCCTTCCCTCCTGCCTTCGCCAGGTGCTCGAGGTCGAGCAGCGCCACGGGCTTGCGAGCGTTCACCCGCTTGACAGCCTCGTGCGCGGCGCTGGGGAAGAGCCTCGATGTCGCTTGCTCGCCGAGATTCGCCTTCAGCACCTCGCCCGTGCCGGCAAGCGTCGCGGACATGGTCGTCATGCAGAGACCGCGTTCCGTCGTCAGGCCCGTGAGCCGTTGATGGGCCCTCACCCGACCCACCGTCTCCAAGAGGGGCTGGGCGATGTGCGCTTCGTCCACCACGAGCAGGCTGTCCACGCCGACGAGCGCCGCGTCGATGGGCCGCATCGAGTCGCTGACCCCGTATCCCCTGAACAGCAGTCGTGATCCGAACTGGTCGACGGTCCCCACGATCACGGCGGCCTGGTCCGGGCGGGTGAGCCAACGGCTCTCCCAGGTAACCCCTCCACGCATCCGCACGACCTGGAGGACCCCATCGCCGCCGTGAACCGATCGCAGCGACCGCGCGACCTCACCGACGACTCCCCGGTCCTCGACCGCTGCTGTCAGGCTGGCCGCGAGCGTCATCGCCGACTCGTACGTTCCGTCGACGACCAGTCGCCGGTCCACCACGAAGAACAACCGAAGGGGTATGGCACGCGGATGCCGAGCGGCCCAGGCGGCGAGCGCGTACGCCCAGCAGTCGATGACCGAGGTCTTCCCGAGACCGGTCGGCACGTCGATGACGTCGGGCAACCGCCCATCCAGGAGCATGGCCGCGAGATCCGCCTGCCAGGGGAACGGCTCGCGTCCTCGGATCGCCTCGAAGAACTCGGGGAAACGGTCAACTCGAAGCTTCGGCACCGTTCACCCCTCGGTTATGGGCGCGCACAATCCCAGCCCGTAGTGACGCATGGAGCCCACGACCACCGGTCCGGAGACCGGCTGGGGGAAACGCAGCGCGACGTGCCGATACGGCTTGACGGCCGTATCCGTCTGTCGCCGGAGGGTGTCCGTCGGCGCGAGGTCAGGCGCCCCTCGAAGCAGAGGACGGCGGGAGACCCACATCGCTTCGGGTTCGGGGAGGCGTGAGTTCACGACCGCCCGCCGTACCTCCGCCTCGATGTCTCTGTCCCGCTTCAGGAACCGGTCGAAGACCATGGGCAGGACGGTCATCCACGAGCGCGCCGGCCCGATCCAGCGTCGGGGCTGAAGCCCCCAGGCGCTCCGAGATGCGTCGAGAGCCGTGATCCGGAGGAAGCGGAGCACGCCGAGTGGACCCGCTGTGACCTCCATCTCCTCCTCGGATCGCGGCAGTGCGCCGTCGACGACGGCTAGGTCATCCGCAGCGAGGTCCGGGATCGCGAGAGCCACCCCCAAGAGGTGTCCATCGGCTCGCTCGGCGTCGACGAACGGGAGTGCGAGCACGGCACACTGCAGGACGTCGCCGTCGTGGTGCCCGTGGAGGGTCGGGATCTGACGCTCGGCCCGTGCGAGCAGGGCGTGCCGGAAGGCGTACGTGACGCGGGCGGCGTGGCGTCCGTCGAGCCGCCGTCCCTCCAGGCTCAGCACGACCATCGTTGGGTAGGGCCCCGCGATCACCTCCTCCGGGATCTCGACGGGGCGCTCGGCGCCGTAGTCGACCCCGACGCCGATCTCCCACGGATCCCCCGCGCCGCCCTCCAGGTACTTCGCGTGGTGGGCGGCACGGAGCGCGTCCAGGGATCCGGGGAAGGGACATCGAACGGTCGCTGCGTAGGCGAATGCACGCTCATCCGCGACCGCGGTCGCCGGGACGAGTCGATCGGCGGTCGGAGGGTCATCCTCCACCAGCTCCACGAGGACCGGGCTTGTGGAGCGTCCCAGGTATGGGATCCGATGGCAGAGCTCGCTGAGCCTGTCCCGATCCTCGCTAGCCAGTTCGAGCTGGGGGAAGCGGTACCACACGTCGCGGGAACGAGGGATCGCACGTGCCCACCCGCGCTCGCTGTTCGTCCGCGCAACGAGCGTGGAGTGCGTGGTGGGCTCCGTCCTGTTCGTTGGGACGTAGGCGGACCGCCAGACGGGTCTGAGCGCCTCAGTGGCGTGGATCTCCGGTGGATCGGATCGCTCCAGAGTGCGAAGAAGTTCGTCGTCCCAGCCCTCGTCCGCGATGGAAACCAGAGCCGAGAACAGACGCATCCACGAAGGAGGCCACTCGGCGATCCGCGGGTTGTCCGGCGAGCCTCCCTCGAAGGTCGCGCCGAGGAGCGTGCACCGCAGCGTGAGCACCGGTCACTCCTCGGCCTCGAGCGCGGGAGTGGTGAAGGTCTGCTCGATGATCTCGCTGAGCCGCTGGCTGGGCCGGACGATCATGGGTTCTCCGGACCAGGCCACTCCCGCATCCGCCAGACGATCCCGTGCCGCCATGAGGATCTTCTGAGCGTCAGCTGTGGCGAGCCCAAACGTCTCGGTCTCACCGCCCCGCCGCACCCACTCGACCCGCTCTCTGAGTAGGACCAGGTCGGAGCCGGAGCGAAGATGAAGTCCTGCGCCCGCGAAGGCCCTGCGGTCTCCGAACAGGGCCAAGGCGGCAAGCGCGGCCCTGCCCACGGATGTAGCATCGCCGTCACCCACCGGGAAGTCGAACCTCGCCAGCCCGGTGAGTGAGATCACAGCGTCCCGGGTGATCGAACGCACGGAAACCCCTCCGGTCTCTTCGGACGCCTCTCCGGGGATCATTCCGTGGCCAAGCTCGTTGAGTTTCAGATCTGTCTTCTTCCTCTGACCGGTCTCCGTGCCCGGCCGCCACTCGGCGACCGGAACCGTCGACTGCCCAGGAAGATTCAGTGGATCTCCTTTCGTGGCGCCCTTCCGACCGGGGATCGCGTGCCATCCGATCATCTCCGACGAGTACGCACGGGGGAACTTCGTGGCGATCCGCTTGCCTCGGTGGGAATCCCAGACGCCGAACACGAGGTCGTAGGGCGCATACCGGAGCCCTGCCGTTGCATCCTCCGCCGACATCGAGTTCAGGGCCTTCCCGATCTCGGTCTCGTCGAACGGAGTGTCGTCCAACTTGCTGTCCTCGCTGTCGAGGAAGTACGCGTCGCGACTCCGGTGAGGCGCGTCGAGGCTGGAGACGCGGACCGTCCGGTCACCGATCTGGGCCTCCATCACGATCTGAGGGAGACCCACGTCCACGGCCACCTCGCGGATGGCAGCCTCGGCGCGGTTCGCCTGCGACTGGAAGGAATCCAGGAGCACCACCTTCACGCGCTCGCCATCCTCACCCCAGCGCTCCTCGAAGTGATAGCGGCTTCCCTCGAACGGCAGGTAGGTGGGTGGGAACACCTTGGCCGTCGGACCACCGAGCGGCTGGTACTCCGCATGTATGCGGATCGCCGCGTCGTCACTCTGCAGGGTCACCGCCTGCTCGAGACGCACTAGGAACCCGTTCGTGTCCATCCCGCAGCCCCCTTTCCCAGTACCGGTCCCGTGTGCGCGGTTGGCCTCAATGAGGGGACAGTTGAAGTGCGATCCGCCGTCCGGCGCATGCCGCCCTTGCGTTCTCCGGGTGCGGCAAGGGCGGTATGCGGATCCGCCGCACATCCCGCAAGTGTGTCCGGAAGACGCGACGCGGTCATCGCTTCCATCCGCTGGCCCCTGGGGAGAGTTTCCCGCATCGAATCATCGTGCCCACCGGCTGACGCGCACAACCGTCTGGACGTGGACAGGCTTCGGAGACCTCAGTCCCCGCCGCAGTCAGGGTCCGCGACGAGGGGGAGCCCGACTTCATGCTCCCAAGGGTAGGATCACCCGATGACACGAACTGACGTTCGAGCTGCGCGTGACGCTGGACGCCCTCAGGGGGCGAGCTCATCCCTGGTCGGTCGCATGACCCGGATGTCGCGCATCGGGAAGTCGGCCACGTTGTCGGTGACGAGCACCGCCCCGTGCACGCGGGCCGTGGCGGCCACGAGCGCGTCGGCCAGGTGGAGGGTTCGACCACGTTCGCTGAGCTCGGCCAGGTACCGGCCCGCCCTGATCGCCGACTCCACCGTGGTCGAGAGGAACGTGAGCCGATCCAGGAGGGTCGTCGCGGCCCTTCGCTCCTTCGGCCGGATGCCCCGCTCGACCTCGGCGACGTTGACGCAGCTGACGCAGAGGAGGTGGCCGGCGGCGACCAGATCCCGCATGAGCTGCGAGATCTCCTCGTCACCCCTCAGGTGAGCGACGAGAACGGTCGTGTCGAGGAGGTACCGGGTCACGACGTCCGGTCGGCGCTCCGGCCCGCTCGGACCCAGGTGGCGGTGGCATCCCGGTCACGCCAGTGCTCGTATCGGCTCCCTCGTGCGATCCCACGGGTGGCCTCGAGGGCCTCCTCGAGCTCCATCCGCGCGAGCTTCTCCCTCGCCGCCTCCTCGAGGAACCGGCTCCGACCACGAGCGCCTACCCGCCTGTCGATCTCCCCCAGAACCTCTTCGGACATGACGACGTGCGTGCGCACCACGGCCTCCTCACGAAGTCCCACAACAAGTCCCACTATAAGCCATGGACGCGTTCAGCGACGCTCGCGGAAGAACGCCCGCAGGACCTCCCCGCACTCCTCGGCGAGCACGCCGGCGGTCACGTCGACGACGTGGTTCAGCCGCTCGTCTCGCGCCAGGTCACCCAGCGAGCCGACGAACCCGGCCTTGGGGTCGGGCGCGCCGAACACGAGCCGGTCCACCCTGGCGAGCACGAGCGCGCCCGCGCACATCGCGCACGGCTCGAGGGTGACGTAGATCGTGCACCCCTCGAGGTGCCAGCTGCCCAGCGCGGCCGAGGCGCGCCGGAGCGCGAGGATCTCCGCGTGCGCCGTGGGGTCCCGGTCGCGCTCGCGCGCGTTGCCGGCTCGGGCCACCACCGCGTCGGCCCTCGCGACCACCGCCCCGACCGGGACGTCCCCGCCCGCTGCGGCCGCGCGGGCCTCCTCGAGCGCGAACCGCATCATCCGCTCGTCCGTCGCCCGGGTGTCGTCCATGACTAGTCTGGTCCACACTAGTAGGCGTCCAGCTCGCGGAGCCGCTCGTCCGAGATCCCGAAGTGGTGCGCCACCTCGTGCTCGATCGTGTGCACCACCACGTCTCGGAGCCGCGCCTCGTCGCCACGGGCCTCGCGCTCGATCGTGCGCCGGTACAGGGTGATCGTGTCGGGGAACACCGGCCCCGAGTGGAACTCGCTGCGCTCCGTCAGCGGGATGCCGTGGTACAGGCCGAGCAGGTACGGCTGGTCGCGCGGCGGGCGGTCCTCGACGATGACCTCCACGTTCTCGATGCGCTCGTGCACCCACGCCGGCAGCGCGTCGAGCGCCTCGGCGACGAGCTCCTCGAACCGGCGACGGTCGGCCACGCAGCCAGCCTACGACCGCTTGGCCGCGAGCGCCGAGATCGCCTCGACGACGCACCGGTGCGCGAGCATCGCGGTGACCTCGCTCTGGTCGTAGGGCGGCGAGACCTCCACGACGTCCATCCCCACCAGCTCCACCCGCCCCACGACCTGCCGCACCGCTCGCAGCATCTCGCGCGCGAGGATCCCGCCGGGCTCCGGCGTGCCCGTGCCGGGGGCCATGCCGGGATCCACGACGTCGATGTCCACCGACAGGTAGACGACCTCGGGCCCCTCGAGCGCCTCGGCGATCGCGTCGGCGACCACCGCCTCGGCGCCGCGCTCCTCGATCTCCACCATCGTGTGCCACCGGAAGCCCTGCTCCCGCATCCAGGCGAAGGTGTCGACGTCCGGCCAGTAGCCGCGGAGCCCCACCTGGACGAAGTTCGAGCCGGCGACCCACCCCTCCTCGATCAGCCGGCGCATCGGCTCGCCGTGCGCGTACAGGTTGCCCCACTGGTCGGCGCCCGTGTCGGCGTGCGCGTCGAAGTGGACGACGCCGAGCTTCCGGGGCCACACGTGCCGGGCGACGGCCGCCGCGCTCGGGTACGTGATCGAATGGTCGCCGCCGAGCACGATCGGGATCGCGCCGGCGCTCGCGACCCGGAAGACCTTCTCGTGGATCACGCGGAGCGCACGCTCGAACCGCGTGGGCGCGATCGGCGCGTCGCCGGCGTCGACGACCTTGATCGTCTCGTAGGGCTCGACGTCGAGCTGGATCGACCAGGCTCCGGGGGCCTCGTAGGCCCTGGGCGACATCCGGATCGCGCGCGGCCCGAACCGCGCGCCCGGCCTGGACGAGGTGCCCTCGTCGAACGGCGCGCCGACGATCGCAACATCGGGCGCGAGCACCCGCAGGGTCTCCTCGTCCCGCGCCCACGGGAGCTTGTCGAACGACCCGCTCCAGGCCGTGAAGTAGGGCAGGTCCTCGTCGGCGAACTCCGTGAACTCGTCCTCGCCGCGGAGCTCGCTGTGCTCGAGGCGGAAGTCGGGCGCGTCCGTCATCGCCCCCGACGCTACCCGAGCGGAGGGCCACCCGCCACCGCGCGCGCGCCGAAGGGCGCACCCCGGGTTGTGGACCTTCGGCCGAGGCGCTCGTCACCCTTCGCCCGATGCCACCATCCCCCGGATGTCCGAAGCTCGGGAGCGCACATCCCGTACCGGAGGAACAGCACATGAGGACGTCGCCGCATCTCGGACCCATCGCGGAACGGTTCGCCGAGTCACTGAGGATCGCCTGCGCGGGCTGCGGGCACTCCGAGTTCATCCACGGCGACCGCGACGCCCGGTCCTGCCTGTACTCGGAGTGTCGGTGCCGATCCTTCACGGCCCCGGACCCGGCCGAGGTCGGCCCGCGCGCGAGGAAGGGTCCGAGGGCTCGGTCGGCGGCGGCGTTCGCGCATCGCTGAAGCGCTGAGGGGCGCGTGGACGCCTGGAGCGACGAGGTCCTCGGTCAGCAGATCCGCGGGAGCTGATCGCCGGCGAGCATGATCAGCGGTCGGGTCGCACCGAGGCCCGTCCTCAGCGTGACCTTGGGCGGGCCCTCCACCACCTCGCCGACGATCGCCGCCTGCTCCCCCGCGGGGTGCGCCCGCGCGGCCGCGAGCACCGCCTCGGCGTCCTCGGGCGCCACCACCGCCACGCAGACGCCCTCGTTGGCCACGTAGAGGGGATCCAGGCCGAGCATCTCGCACGCCGCCCGGACCGGTGGCAGGACCGGCACCGCCCTCTCCTCGGCGACCATCGAGACGCCGCTCGCCTCGGCCAGCTCGTTCAGCACGCTCGCCAGCCCGCCGCGCGTCGCGTCCCGCAGGACGCGGACGTCGCCGGCCGACAGCATGGCCCGCACGAGCCCGGTGAGCGGTCGCGTGTCGCTCGAGAGCTGCCCCTCGAACTCGATCCCGGCGCGGCGGGACATGACGGCGACACCGTGGGAGCCGACCGGCCCGCTCACGATGATCCGGTCGCCGGGACGGGCGCGCTCGGGACCGACCTCGACGCCGTCGGGCACGAGCCCCACTCCGGACGTGATGACGAACAGGCCGTCGGCGCTCCCCCGCTCGACCACCTTGGTGTCCCCGGTCACGAGCGCCACCTTCGCCCGACGACACGCCTCCGCCATGGCGGTCACCACGAGGCCGAGGTCCTCGAGGGCGAGCCCCTCCTCCAGGATCAGCGCCGCGGAGAGGAACAGCGGGCGGGCCCCCATCATCGCGAGGTCGTTCACGGTCCCGTTGACCGCGAGCTCGCCGATGTTCGAGCCTGGGAAGAAGGCGGGCGTGACCACGAACGCGTCGGTCGTGAACGCCAGCCGCAGCCCGTCCACCTCGACCACCGCGGCGTCGCCGAGGCGCTCGAGCTCGGACCCGGCGACGTCCGCGAGGATCGGCACGAACACGTCGCGGATCAGCTGATGCGTGAGCTTGCCGCCGCTGCCGTGGCCGAGCAGCACCGACGCGCCGGGCGGCAGCGGGACCGGGCACTGCAGGACGAAGTCGCGCGGACGCTCCTCGGCGCCAGGGTCCTCGCTCACGCCGGCGCCTCCACCCGGCGGCGTCCGGCCAGGAAGTAGGCGGCGCACGCGCCCTCGGAGGAGACCATCGGCGCGCCGAGGGGTGACTCGGGGGTGCACAGGGTGCCGTAGGCGGGGCAGGCATCGGGCTTGACCCGGCCGATGAGGACCTCGCCGGCCATGCACAGCTCGGACTCGCTCGCCGGGGCGCCCTCGCGCGGGAACCGGAGCTCCGCGTCGAACGCGCGGTAGGCCTCGCGCAGGCGCAGGCCGCTCTTGGGGATCACGCCGATCCCGCGCCAGGCCCGGTCGCAGGTCTCGAAGACCTCGTCGATGACGGCTCGGGCCGGCGCGTTGCCGTCGCGGACCACGGTCCGCACGTACTGGTTCTCCACCTCGTGGCGGCCCTCCTCCAGCTGGCGGACCGTCATCAGGATGCCCTCGAGCAGGTCCACCGGCTCGAACCCCGTCACGACGATCGGCACGCCGTAGTCGCGGGCGAGCGGCTCGTACTCGCGCCACCCCTGCACCGCGCACACGTGCCCGGGGGCGAGGAACCCCTGCACCCGGTTCCCCGGCGAGACCAGGATCGCGACGATCGCGGGCGGGACGAGCACGTGCGCCACCAGGAGCGCGAAGTTCTCGACGCCGAGCAGCTTGGCCTGCCGCACGGCCATCGCGTTGGCCGGCGCCGTGGTCTCGAACCCGACCGCGAAGAACACCACGGTCTTGTCCGGGTTGCGGCGGGCGACCTCGAGCGCGTCGAGCGGCGAGTAGACGACCCGGACGTCGCCGCCCGCCGCCCGCGCCATCAGCAGATCCTCCTGCGAGCCGGGGACCCGCAGCATGTCGCCGAACGAGCACAGGATCGCGTCGGGTCGCTTCGCGATCGCGATGGCCTCGTCGATCAGCGCGAGCGGCGTCACGCAGACCGGGCACCCCGGGCCGTGGACGAGCTGGATCTGGGGCTCGAGCAGCTCGTCGATGCCCTGGCGGATCAGCGTGTGGGTCTGGCCCCCGCACACCTCCATCAGCGTCCACGTCCGAGTGGCGGTGCGGCGGATCTCATCGACCAGCGCGAGGGCGATCCGGTCGTCCCGGTACTCGTCGACGAACCTCATCCGCCGGCCTCCGCCGGACCGCTCGGCCGGTAGTCCTCGGCGCGGACGCCCTCGGGCGTCTGGGGAAGGTCGATGTCCTCCAGGTTCCCCATCTCGGCGAGGAGCTCGTAGGAACGCCTGGCCTCCTCCTCGTCGACCGTGGAGATCGCGAAGCCGACGTGGATCACCACCCAGCTCCCCAGCTCCGCCTCGGGCGCGTACTCGAGGCACGCCTTGCGCGTGATCCCGCCGAAGTCCACGCTCCCCATGCGGACGCCGTCCTCCTCGAAGACGTCGACCACCTTGCCGGGAACACCGAGGCACATGATGCCTACCCCTCCAGCCGCGCGTGCGCGACGAGCACCTGCCCGAGCGAGATCCCACCGTCTCCCGCCGGGGCCTCGTGCGGGACGTACACCTCGAAGTTACACGTCTCCAGCCGGGAGACCGTGTCCGAGAGCAGGAGGTCGTTCTGGAACACGCCGCCGGACAGGCACACGCGCGAGAGCCCCGAGCCGCCGCGGATCGCCCGGCAGACCTCCAGGATGGCTGCGGCCATCGTACGGTGGAAGCGACCGGCCACCTCGCCGGGGGCCCGGCCCCTGACGAGGTCCTTCACGACGGCCTCCACGATCGGTCGGGTGTCGATGACGAGCCGCCCGTCCGCCATCTCGACGTCGAACGGGTACTCGCGTGTCGCGCTGGACAGTGCGGCCTGTTCGAGCAGGATCGCCGGCTGCCCCTCGTACGTCGCCTCGCGGCACACGCCCGTCAGGGCCGAGACCGTGTCGAAGAGGCGCCCGCCCGACGACGTGTAGGGGGAGGCCAGCCCCGCCCGCAGCTGCTCGACCAGGGTGTCGGCATCGGGTGCATCGTCCCCGAGGAGCTCGATCGCCTGGTCCAGGACCCCCGCGTCCTCGGCGTGCGCGATCGCCATCCGCCAGGGATGGTGCACCGCCGCGTCGCCACCCGGCTGCCGGACGGGGCGCAGGTGACCGAGACGATCGGCGCGGCCGGCCTCGGCCACCAAGAACTCGCCGCCCCACCCCGTCCCATCCTCGCCGAGCCCGAACCCGTCGAAGGCGACGCCGATCACCGGGCCCTCCAGGCCGTGCTCGGCCATCACGGCGGCGACATGGGCGTGGTGGTGCTGGACGGCGACCGGCTGGAGACCGGTCTCCTCGGCGAACCGGGTCGACAGGAAGTCCGGGTGCAGGTCGTGCGCCACGACCTCGGGCTCGATGCCGAAGACCCACCGGTAGCGGCGGTAGGCGTCCGCGTACGCCTCCATCGCCTCCTCGGTGTCCAGGTCGCCGATGTGCTGCGAGAGGAAGGCGCGCGTGCCGGCCGCCAGGCAGAACGCGCCGTGGAGCTGGGCGCCTGCCCCGAGCATCGGCTGGACCGCGACCGACAGCTCGAGGGGCGTCGGCGCGAAGCTCCGCGCTCGACGCACCACCAGGCAGCTCCCGCGCCAGCAGCGTGTCACCGGGTCGTCGTACCGGGCGACGATCACCCGGTCGTGCAGGATGAACGCGTCGGCGACGCCCTCCAGACGCCGCCGCGCCTCCTCGTCCTCGATGCAGATCGGCTCGTCCGTCAGGTTGCCGCTGGTCATCACCAGGGGGACGCCCACCTCACGGAGCAAGAGGTGGTGCAGGGGCGTCGAGGGGAGCATCGCGCCCTGACGCCGGAAGCCGGGCGCCACCGACGGGGCGAGCGTGCCCCGGTCCTTCACGAGCACGATCGGAGCCTTCGGCGAGGAGAGCAGGACCTCCTCGGAGGACGTGAGCTCGAACCGCTCCCTCGCCGCGTCGAGGTCGGCCACCATCACGGCGAACGGCTTGTCGGGCCGGTGCTTGCGTCGTCGGAGCTCCGACACCACGCGGTCGTCGGTGGCGTCGCATGCCAGGTGGAACCCACCGAGCCCCTTCACCGCGACGATCTTCCCCTTCGCGATGAGCGTCGCGGCCTTGGCGATCGGGTCGCCCGGCACCTCCTTCCCCTTGGCGTCCACGAGCCGGAGCTGCGGACCGCACACGGGGCAGGCGACGGGCTCGGCGTGGAAGCGGCGGTCCGACGGGTCGCGGTACTCGCGCTCGCAGTCCGCACACATGGGGAAGACCCGCATGCTGGTGCGCTCGCGGTCGTACGGGAGCGCCTCGATGATCGTGAAGCGCGGCCCGCAGTCGGTGCAGTTGATGAACGGGTACCGGTACCGACGATCGTTCGGGTCGAAGAGCTCCGCGAGGCACGCGTCGCACGTGGCGACGTCCGGCGAGACGAGCCGCTCGCCCTCGACGTCGTCGACGCTCTCGTCCACCTCGAACCCGGCGAACCCGGCGGGACGGGCGGGCTCCCACCGCACGTCCTCCACCCGGGCGAGCGGAGGGGCCTCGGCGGCGATCGCCTCGCAGAAAGCGTCGAGGTCCTCCTTGCGCCCCTCGGCGAGGATCTCCACGACACCGCTGCGGTTGCGGACCCAGCCGCAGACGTGGAACCGCTCCGCCAGCCGCCACACGAACGGTCGGAAGCCCACGCCCTGCACCACGCCGCGGACCTCGACGGCGCGCGCGGCCATCACGGCCCTGGAGGGAGCCTTCGACCTGGGCATCTCACCAGGAATCGTCGTTCCCCCATGCGGGGCCGGGTCGGGTCGCTCGACCCTGGCTCGCAGAGGCAGACGGCCCCGTCAGCACCACGCCGCGAGCACGCTGAGGGCCGTTCGGACCAGTCCGGGGAGCGCGCGCTCGACCGCCGGCGAGAGCTCGGCCCCAGGCCCGACCACGGCGGGCTGCACCCCCAGGACGAGGGACCGCTCAGGGGACCGGCCCACGTGCTCGAGCATGACGAGCAGGTCCGCGACGACGAAGTCGTGAGCCGACAGGCTCGCGCCCCGCGATCCGAGGGCGCTCGGCTCCACCTCGATGATCGTGCCGGGCTGGCGGCCGGCGTCCACGGCGTCCAGGATCAGGAGGTGGGTCGCGCCCTCGACCTCGGGTAGGGTGGCGGGCCCGAGCGTGGGCGCCTCGATGACCTCCACCTCCGGCGGGGCGACGAGCCGCAGCCGCTCCGCGGCGCGCGCGCCCACACCCTCGTCTCGCATCAGACCGTTCCCGAGGCCGAGGACGACCACTCTGGACATGAGGGGTCCCTACCCCGCCGTCGCCGGGCCCGCGCGACCGACCCGATGACATCCCACCACGCGCGAGCGCTCCTCGAGCGGAAGGATCGCGAAGTTCTCCACGACGAAGAGGTATGCGAGCAGCACGGTCGCCGCGAGACCGAGCACGAACACGGCCTCCATCCAGTACGGGACGTAGAAGCCCTCCCCTGTGGATGCAGTCATCCCGACCATCACGATGTTGAAGCGGTTCAGCGCGACGCCGGCGATCGACAGCCCGGAGGCCGTCAGCAGTCCGGCCGTGGAGGCCCGGACGCGCGGGAGGAAGAGCAGGCCCATCGGCAAGGCGACCAACGCGCCCAGCTCGACGAACGCGACGGTCCCGACGGCCGAGCCGCTCACGAGATCCGGCAGCACACCCCGGATGGCGAGGTCGATGACGCGCAGGGCAAGGTACAGCGCCATCACCCATGCCGACATGAGCCCCATCTCGCCGAGCACGCGCATGTCGACGCGCCTCGGGTAGACGCGGGCCGAGAGGTGGCTCTCCACGGCCACCACGGCGGGGCCGACGTAGAAGGACGTGAGCACCGCGAACAGCGGGAGCAGCTGCGACCACCAGAGCGGGTCGAGCCGGCCTTTCGCGAGCACGTAGAGCGACACGAGCGCCGATTGGTGGAAGACGGGAAGGAAGGCCCCCAGGATCATCAGCGGTGCGTACATCCTCGCGAGCACGGCTCGCACGATCGGCGGAACCCGCACGCGCTCCTCGAAGACGTACAGGAACTCGACGAGCTGGACCACCGTGTATCCACCGATGCACCAGTAGAGCTCGAACATCACCGAGTGGTAGCCCCAGGTCACGATGGGTCGCCAGGCGTTGAACCACTGCCCGAGGTCGAGGATCAGGGCGGTGCACACCATCAGGTAGCCGAGCAGCGAGGTGAGGAAGGCTCCGCGCTCGACGTCCCGCCACCGGTCGCGGCCGACGAAGTGCACGACGACGGCCGTCGAGTACCCGGCGCCGGCGAGCGCGACGCCGGTGAGCTTCCACTACGTCCACAGGGCCCACGGCCACCGGTCGGTCAGGTTGGTCGGGGCGCCGAGCCCGACGAACAGCCGATAGACGACGATCCCGGCGGTGAGGCCGACCAGCCCCAGCAGGACGACCCGGAACCACGTCATCCGGAACCCCCACCGCGTGTTCACGGGTCGCACGGAGGCATCCGTGCCACTCACGGCATCCGCTCCTCGCCGCGCTGCTCGAGGATCCGTATCCGTCTGCGCCACAGGGCGATCAGCGTCGCTCCGAGCGCGACGGCGACCGGCGGGAGCAACCGGGTGATCTCCCACGTGTAGACGGGGAGCGGCCGGTCGGGCAGCTCCGTCGGGAACCCCAGCCGCTCGAACGGGACGTCCGAGACGTAGAGGACGGACGTTCCCCCGATCTCCGACTGGCCGTAGACGTGTCGGACGTACCTGCCATCGCCCTCGATGCGCCGCCAGGCCTCAGCCAGGAGCCCCCGCCGGCGCCCGAACGTCACGGCGCCGGTCGGACAGGCCTCCGCGCACGCCGGACGAGCGCCTCGTGAGGTCCTCGGCCAGCACAGCTCACACTTGCCGACCCGCCCGAACGTCTCGTCCCACTCGAAGGACAGCACGCTGAACGGGCACGCGACCAGGCAGTACCGACAGCCGACGCACCGGTCCCCGTCGTACAGGACCGGCCCTTCGTCGGTCTTGGTGAGCGCCCGGACGAAGCACGCCGAGACGCAGGCGGGGTCCAAGCAGTGCAGGCATTGGGTCTTCACGTAGCGCGGCTCGCCGCCATCCACAGACCCGACGGACCGCACGACGCTGCGGTTGGCCGATGCGAGCGCGGCGTCGGGGCCGAGCGCGGGCTGATCGTCCCTCCACGGCAGACCGTTCTGCAGCTTGCACGCGGCGATGCAGGACCCGCACCCGATGCACCTCGTGAGATCCACGAGGAGAGCGAGATCGCGCGCGTGCTCGGACCGGGAGGGCGCGGCCGGGGCCGAAGCCGCGCCCGAGACCGCGACCACACCGGCGGTGCCGACGCCGACCCCCGCGGCCTTCAGGAAGCGGCGGCGGCTCGGATCGAGAGGCCGGTCCGGCGGGACGAGAGCTCGTCGGGACATCATGACCGCCTCAGTCCGGCTCGACGACGGTGCCGATCGGCCGGCCGCGGGCATCCAGCACATGGACGGCGCACGCCATACACGGGTCGAACGTGTGGATCACGCGCATGACCTCGAGCGGCCTCGTCGGGTCCACGACCGGGATGCCGACCAGCGCCGCCTCGAGCGGGCCGGGTGTGCCTCCCGCATCGCGCGGCGACACGTTCCACGTCGTCGGCACGACGCACTGGTACCGCTCGATCTGCCCGTCGCGGATCTGCACCCAGTGCCCGAGCGCGCCCCTCGGCGCCTCGTGGAAGCCCACGCCTCGCGCCCTCGGCGGCCAGTCCGTCGGGTCCCAAGGACCCGCGTGGATCCGCCCGTCGCCCTCGCCCATCGCCTCGGTGAGCTGATCCAGCCACGTGAAGATGAGTTCGGCCAGGTACGCCGTCTCCACCCACCTGGCGATCCGGCGCCCGAGCGTCGAGAACATCTCGGGCAGGCGCAGACCGGTCCGCTCCAGCAACCCGTCGGTCAGCTCGCGGACGCGCGGAACACCGCTGGCATAGGCGACCAGGATGCGCGCGAGGGGACCCACCTCCATCGGCCTGCCCTCGTACCTGGGCGCCTTCACCCACGAGTACGCCCCGTCCGTGTCCAGGTGCCGGTACGGAGGGGTCGGCCCGGTGTACGAGGGGTCCGTCTCGCCGTCCCAGGGATGGACCGCGCCGGCTCGGGACGAGTACCAGGAGCGCGTGGCCTCCTCCGTGATCAGCTCCTGCTCGACCGGATGGATCGCGGTGAGGTCGCGATCCAGGATGATGCCCCCCGGGAACGCGAAGCTCGCGGGGTCCCCGCTCGGATCCAGGGGGAAATCCCCGAACGTCATGAAGTTGCCGGTGCGCTCGCCGGCGCTCCTCCACTCCCCGTACTCGGCCGACACCGCGAAATGGTCCGCGAGGTAGACGTGATCGACGAACAGCTTCGCGCGCTCGGCCAGCTCCCGGAGCTGGGCGAGCCGGTCGGCGTTCAGCGCGGCCGAGCTGTCGAGATCCACCGGGATGGCCATCCCCCCGACCAGGAACGACTGGAGGGCAGGGTTCTTGCCACCCAGGATCGCGTGCGCCTTCACGACCTCACGCTGCCAGTCGAGCGCCTCGAGGTAGTGCGCCGCGAGCATGAGGTTCACCTCGGGCGAGAGCGTGTACCCCGGGTGGCCCCAGTAGCCGTTCGCCAGCGGCCCGAGGAGCCCGCTCGCGACGAGCGCGCCCATCTTCGCCTGCACCGTCCTGAACCGGCCCGGCGAGTTCCCCGGCCAGTCCGAGATCGCCTGCGCGATCTCGACCGCCTCGTCCGGGTCGGCCTCGGCGATCCGGGTCACGTCCATCCAGTCCGCGATCGCGCGCAGGTGGAAGAACGTCACCACGTGGTCGTGCAGGTACTGGAAGGCGGCGATCAGGTTGCGCACGATCACCGCGAGCGGGGGCGGCGTGATCTCGAGCGCGTCCTCCACGGCTCGCACCGAGGCCAGCGCATGCACCATCGTGCAGACGCTGCAGATGCGCTGGGTGATGACCCACGCATCCCGCGGGTCGCGCCCCTGGAGGATCTTCTCGATGCCGCGGAACATCGTGCCGGAGGCCCACGCCTCGCGGATCACACCGTCGCGAACCTCGACCTCGACGCGCAGGTGGCCCTCGATCCTCGTGACGGGGTCGATCACGAGCCGACTCACGTCGCACCTCCTTGCGGGAGAGACGTGTCCGCTCCCCTCCGCGCGCGACGGCGCTGGTGAACGAGGGCGGCGGCCCCGACGCCGGCGGCGACCGCCGCGCCGCCCACCCCGAGCGCGACCCCGATCCCCTCGCCTTCGCGCTCCCGCGCGCGACGCATGGGGAGATGCTCCTCGCCCATCCAGCGGTAGAAGGGCGCCGAGGCGTCCCAGAACCGCGGTTCCGTGCACGCGAGACACGGATGGCCCGCGCCGATCGGCCAGGACGTGTTGTCGTTCCAGCCGACCAGCGGGCAGTTGCTGTGTGCCGCCGGACCCTTGCACCCCATCCGGTAGAGGCACCATCCCCGCCGGTGCCCCTCGTCGCCCCACTCGCGGACGAAGCGACCGGAGTCGAAATGCCCTCGTCGAGGGCAATGGTCGTGCACGAGGCTGCCGTACGCGAAGAGCGGACGACCCAGTTCGTCGAGCGCCGGGGGCTCGCCGAACGTCAGGTGGTGCACCAGCGTCGCGGCGAGGTTCACCGCGTTGACCGGACACCCGGGGAGGTTCACCAGCGGGCGATCCCCGACGACGTCGCGGACGCCCACGGCCTCCGTTGGGTCGGGCGCCGCCGCGGGGAGACCTCCGAAGGCGGCGCACGTGCCGACCGCCAGGATCGCCGCCGCACCGTGCGCAACCTCGGTGAGCGTCTGGACCGCGGTCCTGCCGCCGACCGTGCAGTAGACGCCGCCGTCGGCGGTCGGGATCGAGCCCTCGACCACCACGAGGTAGGGCGTCCGCTCCATGGCCTCGGCGAGCGAGCGCGCGGCGGCCTGGCCGGCGGGCGCCATGAGGACCTCGTGGTAGTCGAGCGACAGGAGGTCGAAGAGGAGCTCGGCGGCCGTCGGGTGGCTCGACCGCAGGAACGACTCAGTGTCGCCGGCGCAGTCCTGGAACTCGAGCCAGATCACGGTCGGCCGGCCGCTCACGGCCGCCGCTCCGAGCGCGGCCGCGACGCGTGTCCCGTAGCGAGCCGGCAGCGCGAGCACGGCGGTCATGAACGAGCAGAGCCGGAGGAACTCCCGGCGCGACAGGAAGGTCAGCGGCTCCGTTGACGTCGGCGACGGTGTCCGACCGGTCACCTGCGCCTCCCGTAAGCCAGAGCGGGCACAACGGGTCGGGTTCGTCCCGTACCCACCCGAGGATGCCGGAGAGGTGGCACTCGCGGAAGTGCCGCCCGGCCCGGGGACGGGGAGGGACCCCTCCCTAGGGTCGAGGCCGGGTCGTCCCCCGTCAGCACTCCGGCGGGCGATGCCGAGGGTCGGTCACCACCGGCGCGGAGGGGTCGAACCAGGACCGGATGACCGCGAGGGCGAGCTCGACCATCTCGGGGATCGCCGCCGCGACCTCATCGGAGAGCCCGTCGCCCGCGTCCGTCCGCCCCGGCTGGACGCCGAGCAGCGCGATCTCCTCGGGCGCGTCGGCGTGCTGCCCGGCCAGGAACACGAGGTGCGCGAGGTCGGGGTCGCGGATGGAGGCGAGCGCCATGCAGGGCGAGAACGACGCGCCGTCGAACAGGACGACGCTGCCCGGGGCCCGCCCCACGTCGACGCAGTCGATCAACAGGATGTGGGTGGCGCCGTCGAGCTCCGGCTCGTCGGACGGACCGATCCTGCCGACCAGGATCCGGACGTCGTCGGGGACGCGGTCGACGAGCGCCTCGGCCACGCGGATCCCGGCCGCGAGGTCGCACCTGCCCGCCTCGCCGCTCCCCAGGACGAGGACGTCCATCGCGGCTCGCCGCAGGTCCTGCGCGCTCACGGCCTCGGTCTGGACCATGGCGACGCAACGATAGTCCGGCCGGCTCCCTCCCCGCGCGGGCCGGTGGTCCCTAGCGGGACGAGCCGGTCCGCTCCAGCTTCCGCGCCTCCTCGAGCGGCATCACCGTGAGCTTGAGCTGCGCCTTGCCTGCCGACGCCCGCGCCTTGGCCTCGGCCACCGCCGCCTCGGAGGCCGCGACGTCCTCCGGCGTGTAGATGGGGAAGTTCTCGACGATGAACAGGTAGGCGAGCGCCACCGCCGAGGCCAACCCGAGGACGATCACGGTCTCCATCCAGTGCGGCACGTACCAGCTCCCGATCGACTCGACCAGCCCCGTCATCGTGACGTTGAACCGGAAGGACCAGGTGCCGAAGACGGCCAGCAGCGAGGCCAGCACCATCGCGCTCTTGGACGTCCGCAGATCTCGGTTCGCGAACATCACCATCGGCAGGGCCACGCCGATCCCGAGCTCGACGAGCGCGATCGTGCTGTAGAGCGAGCCGTCGAGGAGCTCATCGAGCACCCCGCGAACGGCGTAGTCGGCGATCCGCAGGACCAGGTACACGAGCATCACGAGCGCGGTGACGGGGAGCATGTCGCTGATGATCCTCATGTGGACCGGACGCCCGAACACGCGGTTCGCGATGACGTTCTCGAGCAGGACGACCGGGGGACCGATGTAGAAGAACGTCATGACCGCGTAGACGGGCAGGAGCTGCGACCACCACAGCGGATCGAGACGGCCCTTCGTGATCACGTACAGGGCCACCAGGGCCGACTGGTGGAACACGGGCAGGAAGCACGCCAGCAGCAGGAGCGGGGCGTGGATCTTGTGCAGGACCCTGTTCAACGGCTTCCAGGGCACCCGCTCCTCGAAGATGACGAAGAACTCGATGACCTGGACGACCGTGTACGAGCCGACGCACCAGAACAACTCGAACATCACGGAGTGGTAGCCCCAGTTGTAGATGGGACGGTACGCGTTGTACCACTGCCCCAGGTCGATCAGCAGTGCCGCGCACAGCATCAGGTAGCCGAGCATGGACACGATGAACGCCCCGCGCTCGACGTCGCGGTACTGGTCGCGGCCGAGGAAGTGGATCATGAACATCGTCGCGTAGCCGGCGCCCGCCAGTGAGACGGCGCTCAGCTTCCACCACGTCCAGAACGCCCACGGCCACTGATCCGACAGGTTCGTCGGCTCGCCGAGCCCGACCACGAAGCGGTACCCGAGGAGCACCAGGGACAACCCGAGGACGGCGAGCATGACCGCGCGCCACGGGGTCATGGCGAACGTCCAGCGACGACGACTCGGCGACCAGGGCGTGGCGCGCGGCCTCATCGAGCGGTCGCCTCCTCCTCCTGGACCGTCCCTTCGGCTTCCACGCGCTGGCGCAGGACCCGCTGACGGCGCGCGTACAGGGCCACGATGACCGCCGTGAAGCCCGCCGCGAACGGCGGCAGGATCCTCGAGACCTCCCACGTGTAGGTGGGCAGCGGGTCGGTGGGCAGCTCGGTGCGGAACCCCAGCTCCTCGAACGGGATGTCCGAGATGTACATGACCGACGTGCCGCCCACCTCGCGCTCCCCGTACACGTGCCGGACGTACCGATCGTCGGCGTCGATCCGGGCCCACGCCGCGGCCAGGAGCTGCCCCCGCGGGCCGAAGGTGATCGCGTCCTGCTCGCAGGCCTCGGCGCAGGCGGTCGGCTCGCCCTGGGCCGTGCGCTCGGGGCAGAAGTCGCACTTCTGCACGCGACCGAACGTCTCGTCCCACTCGAACGTGGGCACGCTGAAGGGGCACGCCATCAGGCAGTAGCGGCACCCGACACACCGATCGCCGTCGTACAGCACGGGACCTTCCTCGCTCTTGTGCAGGGCGGCGACGAAGCAGGCGGAGGCGCAGGCGGGCTCCAGGCAGTGCAGGCACTGCTCCTTCACGTACCTGCGCGCGGCTCGACGTCGAGGACCGAGACGGGATTCCTGCGTCGTTTCGACGCCGACGGCTCGCACCACCGTCCAGTTGCTCGAGGCGAGGTCGGCATCCACCCCCGTGGCCGGCTGGTCCTGGCGCCACTCGAGGTCGTTGTCGAGCTTGCACGCCCGAACGCACCGCCCGCACCCGACGCACCTGGTCAGGTCGATCAGGAGGCCCGGGTCGTCCGCGTGCTCACGCGCCAGCTCCTCGGGGTCCGACTCGGGCACCAGACCGGACGCGGCGGCCGACGTCGCGGTCGTCGCCACCAAGCCCGCGGCGCCGGTGGTCGCCGCCGCCGCCTTCAGGAACGAGCGTCGCGAGAGCGACGTGCGCCGGTCGCCCCCCGGGGTCGCGTCGACGTCCGGGGGACGAAGATCGTTCGGTCTCATGGCCCTTCTCCCGGACGGTCGTCTACCCAGAGCGTCCACCGGCCGGACCGAAGCGCCATCGGGCTGGTGGGCCCCTCGGACCCGGGATGTGCCCAGGTGGCAATCGGGCCCGGACCCTAGGGCGCGGCCAGTCGCCGAACCTCCTCGACGACGGCCTGCACGAGCGCCGGCAGCGCCGCCTCGACCGGGCCCGAGAGCGGGCTCCCTGCCGCGACCTCGGCCGCCTCGACGCCGATGAACACCACGATCGGGGTCCCGCCGAGCGCCGCCGCGAGCCCGACGGCCTCGGCCACGCCGAACCCGTGCGAGGAGACCGACGACGACGCATCCGCCGGCAACCCGTCGGGTCCGGCCTCGACCCGCACCAGCGTCCCGGGAGGTCTTCCGCCCGACGGCGAGCGGACCGCGTCCACCACGACGACGGCCTCGGCCCCCTGCAGCAGGTCGAGCACGTGCACGCCCGCCCCGACCTGCACGACCTCGACGCCCGGGATGCCCTCGAGCTCGGGGCGCGCGCGACGGGCCGCGATCAGGCCGACGGCGTCGTCACCCGCCTCGGGGTTGCCCAGGCCGATCACCCGCACCCGGGCTACAGGCGCGTGACGTCCAGCGTCAGGAAGTGGGTCGCGCACGAGATGCACGGATCGTAGTTGCGGACCACCATCTCGCACAGGCGGGTGAGCTCCTCATCGGGACGGTCGAGCACGCCGGGCAGGAAGTCCCGCAGGTCCTTCTCCATGTGCCGCAGGTTCTGGGAGGTCGGCGGCACGATCTTCGCCTCCACGATCGTGCCGTCCTCGGCCACGTCGTACCGGTGGTACAGCGCCCCCCGCGGCGCCTCGGTGACCCACATCCCGCGACCCGCCTTCGGGGTCACCTCCACCATCGAGGGCTCGGGCTGCCGGTACCCGCGGATGATCCGGATCGCCTCCTCGATCGCGAGCGTCGACTCCGCGAGCCGGGCCGACATCGAGAAGAACGGGTCGGCCTCCGGGATCGAGAGCCCCGCCCGGCGCATCACGTCGGTCGCGACCGGCGTGAGCTGGCCGGCGTTGAGGTTGATCCGGGCGAGCGGGCCCACGAAGTACGGCTCCCCCGTGTCCACCATCACCGAGTGGAGCGCGTTCGAGTGCTCCACGTGCTCCTCGCGGCTCACCTGCTCGAACTCGGCCGCCGTGAAGCGGCGGCCGGTCGTCGAGGCGAGGTCGCCCTCGTTGATCCCGTACTCGTCCGGGTGCACCAGCCCGACCATCTCGGTCTGCCGCGGAAGCTCCGGCCGAGGAAGGCTCGCCACGAAGTCGGCGATGCCGGGCATCTGCTCGAGCGCCCACTCGAGCCTGGACAGGAGCGGGTCGAGCTCGCGCCTGCGGGCCGCCCTGGAGAAGCCGCCGACCCGGGGCGACACGGGGTGGATCTCGCGCCCGCCGACCTTCTCCATGATGTCGTTGCCCACGCGCTTGATCCCGAGCACGGTCTTGACGAGCTCCGGGTGCTCCTTGGCCATCTCGATCGCGCTGTGCATCTCGAGGAAGTCCGGCGCCGCCAGCAGGAAGATGTGCAGGATGTGGCTCTCGATCCACTCGCCGCAGTACAGGAGGCGACGCAGCTCGTGCGTCCCCTCGGGCACCTGGACCCCGAACAGCTCCTCGAGGCCGTGGATCGCGCTCATCTGGTAGGCGACGGGACAGATCCCGCAGATCCTCGGGACGATGTCCGGCACCTCGGAGAAGTGCCGGCCCTGCAGGAAGGCCTCGAAGAACCTCGGCGGCTCGTAGATCTCGAGGCGGAGATCGAGGATCTCGTCGTCCTTGGTCGTGATGTGGAGCGCCCCCTCGCCCTCGACACGGGCGATCACGGGCACCTCGACCTGACGCTGCGTCACGGGGTCCTCACCTCCTCCTTCGTCTCGCCGTCGCCGAACGCGTCCGCGGCCTCCCGGAACGCGGGCGCCCACCCCGTGATGAAGCGGAACCGATCGGACGTCTCGGCCGCAGAGAGCCCGAGCTCGATGAACCGCCGCCCGAGGGCGTCCGTGTTGTTCGAGGGCTGCGCCGGGCCGAAGCACCCGTAGCACCCGCGGCCGAACGCCGGGCACAGGGCGCCGCACCCGGTGCGCGTCACCGGGCCGAGGCAGGGCTCGCCCTTGGCCACGAGCACGCACACGTACCCGCGGCGCTTGCACTCGACGCAGACCGGGGAGGTCGAGATCCGCGGCATCGCGCCCCGCAGCAGCGCGGTGATGGCGGTCAGCAGCTCCCCCCGGTCGATCGGGCAGCCGGTCAGCTGGAGGTCGACCGGCACGTAGTCCGCGACCGGGTGCGAGTCGTCCAGCGACGCGATGTACTCCGGGGTCGGGTAGACCGTCCGGACGAAGGCGTCGTGCTTGCCCGTCGCGTTGCGCAGCGCCTGGACGCCGCCCGAGGTCGCACAGGCGCCGATCGTGATCAGGACCTTCGAGTCGTCGCGGATCTGGCGGATCTGCTCCTCCTGCTCGGGCGTCGAGACCGACCCCTCGACCAGGGTCACGTCGTACGGACCGGGGCGCATGTCGGAGGACGCCTCGGCGAAGTTGACGATCTCGATCGCGCCGGCGAGCTCGAGCAGCGCCTCCTCGGCGTCCAGGAGCTGGAGCTGGCACCCGTCGCAGGAGGCCATCTTGAAGACCGCGACGCGGGGCTTGCCGTTCTCGCTCACAGGTCCTTCACCTCCATGTACGGGGCGATCACGTCGTAGCGGAACACGGGACCGTCCGAGCACACGAACAGCGGCCCCAGCTGACAGTGCCCGCACAACTGGATACCGCACTGCATGTGGCGCTCCATCGAGAGCCACACGCGCTCGGGGGGGACCCCCATGTCGAGGAGCCCGCGTCCCGCGAAGCGCATCATGATCTCGGGACCGCACATGAACGCGGTCGTCCGGGCGGGCTCGATCCTGGCCTTGGGGAACAGCGTCGTCACGACGCCCACGTCGTAGAGCCACGGGCCGATCGCCTCGTCCACGGTGAGGTGCAGCTCGACACCCAGGCGCTCCATCAGCGCCACCCACTCGTCGAGCTGGTCCTTGTACGGGAGCAGGTCCGGCGTCCGCGCCCCGAGCAGCAGGATCAGCCGCCGGTACCGGTCGCGGTGCCGCATCGCGGACTCGATCGCCGGGCGCACGGGGCAGACCCCCACGCCGCCGGCGACCACGAGGAGGTCGCCCCCCTCGGCCTCGTGCAGGGGCCACGGACGGCCGAAGGGGCCTCGGATCCCGATCTCGTCGCCCGGCCGGAGCAGCTTGAAGGCGTTGGTCACCCGCCCGACGTGCCGGACCGTGTGGCCGAGCCGGTGCGGGTGCATCGGATCGGAGGAGATCGAGATCGCGACCTCGCCGACCCCGAACAGGTACAGCATGTTGAACTGGCCGGCCTCGAACGCGTACCCTTCGCCGTCGCCGTCGCGCCAGGTCATCCAATAGGTGGCCGACTCGGGCGTCTCCGGGACCACCCGCTGGATCACGGCGATCCGCATGGGGCCGCCCTCGGGCTGGGTCGCCCGCACGTCGCGGACCTCGGTCACGCTCATGAGGTCACCACCTCCACCGCGCCGTCGGTCGCTCGGATCGCCGCGATCTCCTCGGTCACGTCGATCCCGACGGGGCACCACGTGATGCAGCGCCCGCAGCCCACGCACCCCGAGACCCCGTACTGGTCGATCCACGAGGCGAACTTGTGGGTGAGCCACTGGCGGTACCTCGAGGCCCGGCTCTCGCGCACGACCTCGCCGGCCGCCCAGCTGTACTCGGCGCTGAAGCAGCTGGCCCACTCGCGCGTGCGCGTTGCCACATCGCCCGAGAGCGACACGCCGTCGACCACGTCGTGGCAGAAGCACGTGGGGCACGCGTTCGTGCAGTTCGCGCACGCGAGGCACCGCTCGGCCACGTCCTGCCAGCGCGGGTGCAACCGGTTGCGGTACAGCAGGTCGGGCATGTCCGAGGTCTCCAGGGCGCGCCCCATGCGCTCCACGGCCAGCGCGACGATCCGCTCCACCTCGGCCGCCTCGTCCTCGGTCGCCTCGCGCACGGGCAGCGCCGCGAGGAGCTCCTCGCCCCGCGGCGAGCCGCCCTCGACGACGAACCCGTCATCGAGCTCGGTGAGCGCCAGGTCGAACCCCAGCGTGCAGCGGGGCCCGGTGCCCATCGACGCGCAGAAGCACGTGGAGCCGGGGACCGCGCAGTTCACGCCCACGAACAGCGCACGCTCGCGGCGGCGCCGGTACGCGGGGTCGAGCTCGAGGAAGACGCGATCCTGCACCTCGACGGCGTGCAGATCGCACGACCGCAGGCCGACGAACGCGACCGGCCGGTCGTCCTCGGGGTCGGGCTCACGGTGCATCCCGCCGCCGTTGCGCGTGATGGTCGCGAGCAGCTCCCGCGGCGGGAACAGGAACCGCTTCGCGGAATCCGGGCCGTGGGCCCAGTCGAACAGTCTGTCGTCGTCGGAGCGGTGGAGCTCGTAGGTCGCGGGCCCCTGCTCCTCCCGCACGCCGACCGGCAGATCGGCGAGGCCGTCGATGCGATCCAGCACGATCGCGCCGTCGCGGACCGTGGGACCGACGACCTCGTATCCCTGTTCGGCCAGCACGCGGATGAGCCTGTCGAGACCGTCGCGGGCCAGGTACCACATGCGGGTTTCCTCCCCGGGGTTGCCTCCTGGAGGCAATCTCTCAGAACGGGCGCGTCCCCGTACGGGCGAATGCCCGGGACCGGCAGGGACGTATGGCACCCGGGCTCTCCGGTCGGTGGGAGCGCCGACCCGCGCTAGGCTTGGCGCATGCCGTCGGCGCTGCTCACCGACCTGTACGAGCTCAACATGGCGGCCAGCTACCTGCGCCGCGGCATGGACCGGGTGGCCACGTTCTCGCTGTTCGTCCGCCGCCTGCCGCCGGGCCGAGGGTTCCTGGTGGCCGCCGGGCTGGAACCGTGCCTGGAGTTCCTGGAAGGGTTCCGGTTCGAGCGGGACGAGCTCGAGCACCTGCGCGACCACCTCGGGTTCGGCGAGGACACCCTCGCGGCCTTCTCGGATCTGCGGTTCGAGGGGGACGTCTGGGCCGTGCCCGAGGGTCGGATCGTGCTGGCGAACGAGCCGCTCCTGGAGATCACGGCGCCCATCGCCGTCGCCCAGCTCGTGGAGACCTACCTGCTCAACGTCATCACGTTCCATTCGACGATCGCGACCAAGGCCTCCCGGTGCCGGATCGCGGCGGATGGGCGCGACCTGGTCGACTTCTCCTTCCGGCGGACCCAGGGCATCGACGCCGCGATGGCGGTCGCGCGAGCCACGGCGATCGTCGGCTTCGTCGCGACATCCAACGTCGAGGCCGCGCGACGGCTCGGCCTCCAGGTCGCGGGGACGATGGCGCACTCGTACGTGGAGTCGTTCCCCACGGAGAAGGACGCCTTCACGGCCTTCGCCACGGACTTCCCGACCCGCACCACCTTCCTGGTGGACACGTACGACACCCTGAACGGCGTCCGCACGGCGATCGAGGTGATCCGCGAGCTCGACCTGTCGGACCGCCTGGGGATCCGGCTCGACAGCGGCGACCTGGGGGCGCTCGCGCGGGAGGCCAGGGAGATCCTGGACGCCGCGGGGCTGCCCCACGTGCGGATCTTCGCGAGCGGCGGGTTGGACGAGCTCGACGTGGAACGGCTCGTGCGCGACGGCGCACCCATCGACGCCTTCGGCATCGGCACGCGGATGGGCGTCTCGGCGGACGCGCCCTACCTGGACTCCGTCTACAAGCTGGTCGAGTTCGACGGCCGCCCGGTGCTCAAGCTGTCGGCGGCCAAGGCCACCGCCCCCGGCCGCAAGCAGGTGTTCCGAGGCCCCGACGGCGACGTCATCGCGCTGCGCGATGAGCCGATCCCCGACGATCACGAACCGCTCCTGGTCCCCGTCATGCAGGGGGGACGCCGGACCGGGCCACGACGCACGCTGGAGACGGCGCGGGGGCTGTTCGAGGCCGCCCGCACGCGACTGCCCGAGGGCGCCAGGCGGCTCCGCGACCCGCAGCCGCCGCGCGCGCGCTTCTCGGACACGCTCGACGAGCTCACCGGCCGGGTCCGCACGGAGATGCTCCGCCGGGCCGGCGTGCTCTAGGCCGAGCCGCCTGGGGAGCTCAGCCGATCTCGACGGCGGCCGCACCCACCTCGACCCGAATGTCGGCGCGGTGCTCCGCGGTCTCGAGATCGCGCGATCGCCACTCGCCCTCCATCCGCGGGAAGCGGCGCTCGTCGACCTTGACGTCCGCGAGCCCGCTCCGCGACCCGATGCGGGCGGCGACGTTCACGGGCACGCGGACGCGCACGCTCGCGGCCCCTGCCTTGAGCCGTACCTCGTACCGTCCCGTCGAGGGGAGGTTCAGCGTGACCTTGCTCGCGCCGGTCGAGACGGCGAGCTCCGTGACGTGCAGGTCGGTCAGATCCAGCTCCGCCTCGCCCGCGCCCGTGTTGAGGTCGAGCGCGACCGGGACCTGTCGGTTGATCGTGAGATCCCACGCGAGCCCGCCCTCCCGGGCCGCGGCCCGCCAGCCACCGGGGGTCGAGCGCATCTAGAGGTCGAGCCGGGATCCGGACCGCCGGACCTCCGTCCGCGCACCGCCGACGCATCGACCCCGCACGAGCTCCGCACCGCCGAGCATCGAGCCCACGCGGAGCCGACCGGCGCCGTGGTCGATGCGGACGTTGGCCTCGGTCGCGCCCTCGAGGAGCACGGTGACGTCTTCCGCGCCGCCGGAACGGGACCGCGAGAAGGCCGACAGGGCGAGGCCGACCCCGACGGCGATCACGATGACCGGCACGACGATGTCCTCGTCCGCGGGCACGTCCAGGTCGTCCAGGAGCAGGACCACGCCCACGGCCACGAACAGGATCGGCCACACGAACCCACCGCCCCCACCGAACAGCGCGCGCTCGAGCACCAGCCACACCCCGATCGCGATCAGGATCGGCGGCCACGGGCCCACGTCCTGGGGGATCACGTCGGCGTTGCGCAGCAGCAGGAAGACGCCGATGCCGACCAGCAACAGACCCCACAGGACGGTCCGGTTCCGGTCCAACGCGCTCCCTCCGAGGCGACGCTCGGAGCCTAGCCCGGAACACGTCAGGTCTGCACCAGGAGCCCTCGCCGGCTGCGGACCCGCCGGTCGACCGCCCCGAACGTCGCCTCGACGGCCATGCCGACGAACATGATCATGATCATCACCGCGAAGACCGCCGCCGTCTGCTGGAGCTGGCGGTTGGCCTCGAGCAGGTGCCCGAGCCCCTTGCCGCCGGTCGCCATCAGCAGCAGCTCGCCCGCCATCAGCGCTCGCCAGCCCAGCGCCCACGCCTGCTGAAGCCCCACCACGTACCCGGGGACCGCCGCGGGGAGCACGACACACCGATACAGCGTCCACCCCCGCGCACCCATCGTGCGGCCGGCTCGGACCAGCAGGGGCGGAACCAGCCGCAGGCTCGAGGCGGTGGCGATCGCGACCGCCGGGATGCTGCCGATGATCACGACGAACAGCACTGCGCGCTCGGTCAGACCGAACCACAGCATCGCGAGCGGCAGCCACGAAATCGACGGCAGGGCCTGGAGCCCGGCCATCAGGGCGCCGACGCTCCGCTGCATCAGGCTCGAGGCGGCCATCGTGAGACCGATCGCGGTCCCCACGGCGATCCCGATGGTCAGCCCCACCACCAGCCGGATCAGGCTGGCCTGCGTGCCGGCGAGGATCGACTCGCGCGGTGGGCTGGGCTGCGCGAAGTTGTGGACGAACGAGCCCACGACGTCGGCCGGGGGCGGCAGCACGGTCTGGCTGAAGAACCCCGACATCGCGGCCGCCTGCCACACGACGAGGAGGCCGAGGATGGCGGCGACCCTCGGCCACACCTGGCTAGAGGTCGATCTCAGCCGCGACAACCTTCTCCACCTCCTTCGACAGGTGGGCGTGGATATCCACGACCACCTTGGAGAGCAGAACGTCTTCGATGTCACGCGGCCGCGGCGCGGTGATCCGGTGCTCGGCGACCAGCGATCCAGGGGGCGCGGACATGAGCACCACGCGGTCGGCGAGGAAGACGGCCTCGCGCACGTTGTGGGTCACGAACACGAACGTGTTGCGCGTCTCGGACCAGACCTCCTGGAGCTCGCGCTGCAGGATCTCGCGCGTCTGCGCGTCCAGCGCGGCGAAGGGCTCGTCCGCGAGGAGCACCGCGGGCTGGCACGCCAACGCGCGAGCGAGCGCCGCACGCTGCCGCATCCCGCCCGAGAGCTCGTGCGGCTGAGCCTTCGCGAACCTCCCGAGGTGCACCCGGTGGAGCCAGTGCATCGCTCGCTCGGACCGCTCCGCGGCGGGCACACCGATCATCTCGAGCGCGAACTCGACGTTGGACACGACGTTCATCCACGGGAACAGCGCCGGGTCCTGGAACAGGACCGCCCGATCCGGCCCGGGGCCGCCGATCGGGCGCCCGTCCAGGAACAGCTCTCCCGCGTCCGCTCGTTCGAGCCCCGCGAACAGGTTCAGGAGCGTGGTCTTGCCGCATCCCGACGGGCCGATCAGGCACACGAACTCGCCAGGCTCGATCTCGAGGTTCACGTCCAGGAGCGCCGGCACGTCCACCCCGTGCATGTTCTGGAACGTCCTCGAGACGCCGTGGGCCGCGAGCTTGGGCCTCGGGGGGCCGGGCGCCTCGCTCGGCGTGGGCACCGGTCTGGTGGCCGTCCTCACTCGACCACCCCCACCGGGATGGGCTCGGGCACGGCCGAGGGCAGCGCTGGAGGCAGGTCGGTGAGCCCGGTCAACACGACGTTCAGGTCCTCCAGGCGGTACAGGTCCAGGATGTCGGTGGGCTCGGTCTCCAGGTAACCGAGCGCGTAGGCGTCGGCCGCATCCTTCTCCAGGCTGCTCGCGATCGGATCCCACGTGAACGTCAGGCGACCCCAGGCCGCGTCGACCACCGCCTGGTCGAGCGAGGGAGCACCGGCCTTCACCAGCCCAGCCTGGGCCGCGGCCTTCGCCGTGTCGGGATCGGTCGCGATGAGCTCGATCGCCTCGACGTTGGCCTGCACCAGCTTGCGGACGATGTCCGGGTGCGCGTCCATGTAGGCGGTGTTGACGAGCAGGTGCGTGGTGACGAACTGGCCCTCGGGCCACAGGGTGGCCTCGTCCAGGAACGGTTCCGCCAAGCCTTCGGCCACGAGCAGGCTCGGCCAGGGCTCCGGCTCCCACGCGCCGTCGACCTGCCCGGCCTCGAAGGTCTGGACGAGCGTGGTGTTGTCGATCGCCGAGACGAACACGTCCCCGCCCTCGTCGTTGGTCTTCATCCCCTGCCCGTGCAGCCACGTCCGCAGCGACACGTCCTGGGTGTTGCCGATGCCGGGGACCGCGATCTTCTTGCCGACCAGATCCTCGGGCCCCGAGACGTCGACGCCCGTGCGGATCACGAACGAGGCCCCCCCGGAGGTGGCACCGGAGACCACCGCGACGCTCCCGGGGTCGGCCAGGTACAGGCCGACCGCAGGGCCGGGGCCGATGTAGGTCGCATCGATCGAGCCGGAGGACAGCGCCGTCCCGGCGTCGCTGCCCGAGTTGAAGTAGCTCACCTCGACCTCGGTCGGCGCGAGCACGCGCTCGAGGATCCCCGTCTCCAGCGCCACGTACGCGGGCGCGTGCGTGAGGTTTGGGAACATGCCGAGCCGCAGGACCTCCGAGCTGCCCTGGAGCTTGGCCTCCGAGCTCGCGCACGCCGGCGCGACGAGCGCCACGATCGCCAGCAGGATGAGCGCCTTCCGCACCTCGAACCACCCCCCGGAACGCGAAACGGCCGCGGCACACGGTGCCGCGGCCTCCAGTCGTCTGGTCAGCCGGTTCTCGGCCGCACCGTACCGTCCCGGGCAGGGCGCGTCAATCGGTCCATGGTCTCGGGTCCGTCACCGCAGGCGGAACTTCTCCGCCATCTCGATCTGGACGACCTTGCCGTCCTGGACGATCAGCAGCACGGTCCCGAACTCGATCTTCCGCAGGACCTCGGCCACCTTGAGGAGCACGTCACGCTGCTCGTCGTCGAGGGCGTCGAACGCGTCGCGCGCGGGCAACTGCCTGACCATGGCGTCGCCCCCAGCGTACGCGGGCCGTACCGGCGCGTGAGGGCCGGAAGCCCGCCAGCCCGCCGGACCTCGAGCCCCTACCAGGCGTAGGCTTCGGGAGCCGGCCCTCCCGGACCCGGGAAGATCTCGTCGAGCCTGGCCAGGGTGGCCTCGTCCAGCTCGAGCTCGAGCGCGGGCAGCGAGCCATCGAGCTGCTCGAGGGTGCGGGGACCGATGATCGGCGCGGTCACGGCGGGGTTCGCGAGCACCCACGCGAGGGCGACCACGGCCGGGGGCTGTCCGAGCTCGCGACAGAAGGCCTCGTACGCCTCGATCTTCTCCCGGTGCTTCGCGAGATCGTCCTGCACCCACTCGCCCGCGCGGCGACCGCCCTCGATCCCGCCGAGGACGCCGCCGAGGAGCCCACCGGCGAGCGGGCTCCACGGGATCACGCCCATCCCGTACCCAGCACAGGCCGGGAGCACCTCGAGCTCGCTCATCCGGTCGACGAGGTTGTACAGGCACTGCTCGGAGACGAGGCCGAGGAAGTTGCGCGCCCTGGCCGTCTCGTTCGCCTGCGCGATGTGCCACCCGGCGAAGTTGCTCGAACCGACGTAGAGCACCTTGCCCTGCTGGACGAGCACCTCGAACGCCTGCCAGATCTCGTCCCACGCCGCCGCCCGGTAGACGTGGTGCATCTGGTACAGGTCGATGTGGTCGGTCTGCAGTCGTCGCAGGCTCGCCTCACAGGCGTTGCGGATGTGCAGCGCCGACAGTCGGGACTCGTTGGGCCACTGGCCCATCTCCCCGTAGACCTTCGTGGCGAGCACGACCTTGTCGCGGCGGCCGCCACCCTTGGCGAACCAGTTCCCGACGATCGTCTCGGTGGCGCCGACGCCCCTGGAGCGCCCGTACACGTTGGCGGTGTCGAAGAAGTTGATCCCGTGCTCCAGCGCGCGGTCCATGATCGCGAAGCTGTCCTCCTCGGAGGTCTCCGGGCCGAAGTTCATCGTCCCCAGGCACAGCCGGCTGACCTTCAGCCCCAGCCTCCCGAGGTGCACGTGTTCCATGGCGGGCCTCCTTCCCTCCCCGTCCCCCAGGGCATCCGACCACACCGGGGAGGCGGTGCGAACGGGGCGGACGCCTCAGGCGGCCACCTTCCGTTCGGCCCGGCGTGGAGCTCGAGGCTCGAGCGCGCCTGAACCTTCCGGCCGAGGTAGGGGTTCATGATGCCGGATGGATGAGACAGCGGCCATCGTGTATACGGCTCCGGTGGACCCATCGGAGGTCGATGACCTCGGCTCGACGTTCGAGGCGTTCGTCGACGCGGAGACGGCGCGGTTCCACGGTGCCCTCCGGCTCCTGACGCGCGACCGCGCGGACGCGGAGGACCTGATGCAGGACGCGTACCTGAAGGTCTGGGAGCGCTGGCAGCACGTGCGGTCGCTCGAGGACCCGACGGGCTACCTCTACCGCACCGCCATGAACCTGTACCGCAAGCGCCGCCGCAGGGCCGCCGTCGCGATCCGTCACGCCATCCGACCGAGACCCTCGCGCGATCAGCTGGAGGAGGTCGAGGCGCGCGACGAGGTCCTCCGCGCGCTCGCCACGCTCACGCCGAGGCAGCGGATGAGCCTCGTCCTGATGGACCTCCTCGACCACTCGTCCGAGGACGCGGGCCGCCTGATGGGCGTCTCGGCGACGACCGTCCGGGTCCTCGCCTCGCAGGGACGGGCCGCGCTGCGGACCGGCAGGGGAGATGACCTCGATGCCTGACACGAAGCAGCTCCTGCGCGAGACCCGGGACCGCATCGCGCCGCCGACCGACGTGCTCGGCGGGCTCGAGCGCCGACGCCGGCACAGGGAGAACACCAGGCGCGTGGCGGCCGCGGTCGTCGGGATCGCCGTGGCGGTCGCGGGGATCGCCGGCTGGTTCGCGCTCTCCGGAGGGGGTGAGCGGACGCCGGCCGACGATCGTTCACACGACCTCGGGATCTTCGCCCCGGTGGCGGGCCGGATCGTCTACGTGAAGAACCCTGGTATCGACGTCGGCTACGACCAGGGCATCTGGGGGGTCGATCCGTTCGGGCCTTCCGACACGACGGATGGGCCGAGCGTCGCTGATGACGTGGCCTCCACCCTGGTGCGGCTGGGTACCGAGGACGCCGAGCCGATCGAGTGGTCCAGCGACGGCATCGCGCTGCTCGGCTGGTCCGATGACGGGACCGAGCTGCTGTTCATGCGCTCGGAGGGAGACCCGCTGCTCCCCCAGCACCACCTCTACATCCTCCACGCCGACGGGTCCGAGACCCAGGTGGCCACCGAGCCGGTCGGGGACGGCGCGATCTCTCCCGATGGGTCGCGCGTCGCGTACTCGGCCGATGGCCTGTACGTCGTCGACGTCGAGGGCGGTCAACCGGTTCGGGTCGCCGAACAGGGGTCCTCGCCGACCTTCTCGCCCGACGGGACGCAGATCGCGTACCTCGTCTACGGGGACGACGTCGCCGGGAACGTCGACGAGGAGCACGTATGGGTGGTGAACGCGGACGGCACCGACGCGCACGAGATCCTGGCGGGCGAGGAGACCGACTTCGTGGGTGTGTCCGGCCTACGGTGGTCGCCGGCGGGCGACCGCCTCGCGTTCGGGGTGGGCGGTGCTGAGGGGACCGATGCCCTGGCGATCTACACCTTCGCGCCTGACGGCTCGGACTTCACCCGGGTGATCACCGGAGGGGGATCGCCCTTCTGGTCGCCCGACGGATCCCAGATCGCGTACACGATCCTGTGTGAGGAGCAGCCTACCGACTCGTGCCCGGAAGGTTCGATCCTCCGCTCGCAGTACGACGCCCAGCCGAGCCTCTTCGGCGGGGGATCGACCGGCCTGGCGATCGCCGATGCGGACGGATCCGACGTTCGGGAGTTCGGCTTCGCGGCCTCGGGCCCCTGGCATCCGGCCGGGTCGGTCGAGGTGGACGAACCCACACCGACCCCCAGCGATGGCTTCGCGCGGGCGAACGGCGAGGTGCTGAGCTTCCGTGGGGTGGCGAGCTTCGCCAGCCAGCCGTACGACAGGACCGGCGATCTCGGCGCCGTGAACCCCGAGACGGGCGAACAGCGGGTGCTCGTCGAGGACCTCGACAAGGTCGTCTCCGCCGAGTGGTCGGCCGACGGCCGCTGGGTCGCGTACGAGAGACTCGAAGGGGGCTACCTCGAACTGTGGGTCGTCGGCGCGTCGCAAGAGCCTCGTCTGATCGCGACGGGTGGGCACCTCTTCGCGGACGGATCCGTGGGCTGGGCGTGGTCCGCGACGGGCGCCGATCTCCTGTGGGCCCGTCGGACGGGCGGCTCGAACACGATCGATCGCTCGATGGTCAATCTGGTCGACGTCCAGACCGGCGAGTCGGTCGGTCTCGGGTCGGTCGAGGGCGACGTCGGGCTCGACCCCGCGTGGTCGCCCGATGGGGCACGGGTCGTGTTCGCGACGGGGGACGGTTCGGTCTACTCGGTCGACATGGGAAGTGGAGAGCGTTCGCTCCTCGCGCGCCTCCCGCACATGGACCTCGACCCGTCTCCCTCGATCCAGTGGTCGCCGGACGGGACGCACATCGCGGTCGTGAACGACATGGGAGACGCAGGCGAGCGCCTGTACGTGATGGACGCCGACGGATCGAACGTTCGCCCGCTCGCCGACAGCGACGACCTGCTCCTCGTCGCCTGGTCACCCGACGGGAGGCGGCTCGCGTTCGCCGAAGGATCGCAGGCGGAGTTCGAGGCCCGGATCCTCGTCGCACCGATGGACGGCTCCGATCCGGCCGAGATCGCTAGGGTCCCCTTCATCGGGTGCCGCTACAACTACATGTGCGGCCTGACGTGGTCGCCGGACGGGTCCGCGATCGCGTTCCACAAGGACCAGGGCGAGGACCTCGCGATCACCGCCGACGGGTCGGGTGAGCCCGAGCCCATCGACGACCTCACCTACATGAGCTGGGCCGGCGGCCGGTACGGGGAGGGCTGATGTCGACCCGTCGCGGACGCGCGCTCGCGTTGGCCATCACGTTCGCCCTCGGAGCCTGCACCTCGGGCTCGGAGTCGGCCGACGCTCCGAACCCCACAGGAGCGACGAGCGAGACGGGGTCCGTCTCCGCGGCTCAGGACATCATGGCGCTCGATGGCTTCTCCAGCCTCGATCCGGGGACGTACTTCATCGACCCTGACCTCGACCCGGCCACCCCGCTCCGCGTGACGTACGAGATCCGCGCCGAGGGGTGGCAGCAGTGGATCGGCGCGGCCAAGTTCGCCGGTGACGGGCACGTCGGGCTCAGCATCACCATCGTGTCGAACCTCGTCACCCACGGGTGCCGCGACCATGCGTGGGCCGATCCGCCGGTCGGACCGAGCGTGGATGACCTCGCCGCCGGGCTTTCGGAGCTCGCTCCGTTCCGCGTGACGTCAGGCCCCGAGGACGTGTCCATCTATGGGCACCAGGGGACGTACCTGGAGCTCACCGTGCCGGAGGACCAACCGTTCTCGGACGACGGCATCTTCATCGGATGCGACGAGGGAACCCTCAAGAGCTGGGTCGCCTCCATCGACGCGGGGGAACCGGGGGACGCGTTCTACGGCTACACGGGTCCCGGCTACACGGAGGAGTTCTGGATCCTCGACGTCGAGGGCACCCGGCTGATGATCGCGGCCGAGCGGTCGCCCGGATCTCCATCCGAGGACCTCGAGGAGCTCCGCGCGATCCTGGACTCCATCCGGATCGAGCCGTGACCCGCTCGCGAGCGCGACGCCGACCGGCGTGCGAGCATCCGAGCCGATCGACCTTCACGGCGGTACCCGAACCATCAGAGCTGGTGCGCCCGTCGGCGCTGAGAGGGAGGGGGCAAGATGGGCATCGCGGCACGCATCGGGCGGCATCGATCGCTCCTCGCGATCATCGGTCTCGTCGGGATCACCGCTGGCCTTTGGCTCAGCCAACAGCCGGCGAGGCCACGCTGACCGACGGCGCCGAAGGCACCGACATCGTGATCGACCTCAGCGGCTGACGAGACCAGGGCGAACTGCACGGCCCTTCGCCTGGACGGAACGGCCCCCCGCGTGTTCATAGCGGTGGAGGCCGTGGATGGAACACGCGGAGGCGCCGTGGAAGGGTGTGGCCGAGGCCATGGCCGTCGAGCACACCTTCCAAGACTTCTTCGAGCTCGAGGCCGCGACCCCGCAGACACGTACGGACGCCGGTCGCTGACCCGGTGCGCTCGCCGGCGGGGTGGTCGCGTTCCGTAACGCTCGGCCTCCCCGAGGGGTTCATGATTCCGAGATGCGAGAGGTGACCCTGCCGATCGAGGCACCGTCCGGGGCTCTGGATTTCGAGTCGTTCTTCCGAGCCGAGTACCGCTCGCTCTGTCAGGCCCTCGTCCTCCTGGTCGGTGACGCGTTCGAAGCGGAGGAGATCGCCCAGGAGACGATGACGAGGGTGCTCGAGCGGTGGGACCGCGTCGGTGCCATGGACTCACCGGCGGGGTACGCCTACCGCACGGCCCTGAATCTCCAACGGAAGCGGATCCGACGACTGACCGTTCGCGCGAAGCGACGGTTCGCCTCGGTCCCGGTCGCCGATATCGGAGCCGCCGCGAGCGACCGCCACGACGTGCGCCGAGCGCTCCAGGAGCTGCCCGTCGGCCAGCGGGCGGCGCTGATCCTCGTCGACTGGCTCGACATGGACACCGACGAAGCTGGTCGGATCCTCGATCTCAAGCCCGCGAGCGTCCGCGTGCGGTTGCACCGGGCTCGGGCGGCGCTCCGCGACGTGCTGGGAGAGACCTCATGAGCGAGACGAAGGAACTGCTGCGGCGCGGTGTCGGCGGCTTCGAGCCGACGCCGGACGCCTTCGAGCGCGTGCTCGCGCGACGCGACCGCAAGCACCGGAACCAGCGGGTCGCGGCCGGCGTCCTCGGCATCGCGGTGTTCGCCCTGGGGGCCCTCGCGTTCGTCCGGCTCCTCGGGTCCGAGCGCACACCGGCGAGCGATGCCCGAGAGCCGTTCCTCGGCGTGTGGATCTCGACCAGCGACGCAGACGGGGGAACGCAGACGATGACCGTCAGCGCCTCGGCCGGCGAAGCCGTCGAGATCGTGGTGACGGACACGATCGCCACGGTGTGCTCGGCCACGTCCTCGACGATGACGGGGACCGGGCGGATCGAGGGCGGTACGCAGATCGTCATCCCCGCGCCGGTGTACACGTGCGACGACGGGAGCGAGCCCGAGACCCTCAGCGGCCCGCCGCTCGCCGAGCAGCTCCGCGACTGGACGTTGGTCCTCGACCCCGAGACCGACACCCTCTCGGACGGCGTGGGCGGCGTATGGGCGCGGGAGGGCGCGGAGGCCCCGGAGCCGCCGACCTCCGGCGAGATGTGGCCGCAGACGACCCTCGAGGAGGTTCGGGCCGCCCAGGAGCGCGCAGACGCCGGAGACCCCGACTACACGTGGCAGGTCGACGCCAAGCTCGGGGGCGGGGATCACGACCTCGCGGAGCGCCTCTCCGACGGTCGGGTCGAATTCGTCGACCGGTTCCTCCGTGAGGTGTTGGGCTGGGAGGCATACATGCAGAACCTCTTCGTCGGTGGCGCTGATGACCCGCTCGCCGACCAGCGGTTCCTGCGGTGTGCGCCGAACCGCACGAACCCGCTCTACCCACCGCAGCCTGGCTCCCGAAACGCGGGCGAGTCGTGCGCGCCGACGATCGACGAACTGACCTACGAGTCGGTGAGCTTCGACCTCGTCCAGCCGGACCGCCAGGGCCCGGGCGGGATCTGGGTGGTGAGCAACTGGCGCCCGACGACGTTCGCGCAGGCCGACCCGGCGGTTGCCGAGGCACAGGCGACAGAGCGCCTGGAGGAGTTCCTGGCCGCGCGGATCGCTGGGCGAGGGGCCGAGGGGTACGTGGATGTCTACGCCGACTGGCTCGAACCAGAGGTCCCGCTCCTCTACGTCACCACCTCGGGCTCCCCGTACGCGCGATCCGAGTACGAGCGGGTGGCGGGGCCGACGTGGCCCTACGGAGGCCACGTCACCTTCAGGATCCGCCTCGTCGCCGAGGACGGGACCGTCGTCGAGCAGGAGATCTACTCGCACTGGGACGGAGGACGCTCGGCGGGGGTCGAGGGCGGGTTGGCGCTGGGAGGCACGACCATCGAGAACGGCCAGCCGGTCCCCATGCTGCATGGGCAATCCGACGGCGAGATCACCTACTGGTCTCCGAGCCAGTCCTCGTGGACGGTGCCGATCGGGAACGACGGTGTCGCCGAATTCCCGGCTGGAGACGACGGCTTCATGGACTTCACCGATCCAACCGTGTTCTGGTCGGAGTGCGCAGGAGGCCCGGTACCGGCCGACGCTGCCGGGTTCGCGCAGGCGGTCAGCGCCGATCCCAACTTCGAAACCACGGCGCCCGTCGCCGTGCGCGTCGGTGGTGTCGAGGCGGTGGTGATGGACGTTGCGTTGTCCGCGGCCGGTCGCGTGTGCGACGCCTACCGCTCGGACGGCGGCCGCTGGATCCACGCGCTGGAACACGGGAAGCGCCAACGCCTGTTCCTGGTCGACGTCCCGGAGGGGATGTCGATGCGGACCCTGGCGATCACCGTCTTGGCACCCGAGGAGCACTTCGAGGAGGTCATGGATGCGGCCGCACCGATCATCGACTCGATCGAGTTCCACGCCGGCTGACGGCGACACCTACCCGACCGATGGGTCGGCAGCGAGGAGGGGCGACATGAGCAGCAGGACCGGACGAGCTGTCGGCGTGGCGCTTGTGGTCGCGCTCGCGGCGTGCTCCTCGACGCCGGGCGGGAGCGAGACGTCGAGCCCGGCCGCGTCGACGGCATCGACCGACGGCGTCGGTCAGCCGAGCCAGTCGTCGAGCACGGGCGGACCCGGGACCACGTCGACCTTCACGTCGGGGTTCATCGGCTACATCGACCTGGCGACCGGCGAGACGTCGATGACCGAGATCCTCCCGCACAACTCGGCGATCGACGTGTCGTCCGACGGGGTCCGGATCGCCTACACGGCGGACGGCCGCGTCGTGATCGCCGACCTCGACGGCTCGAACGTGCAGGTGCTCGAGGAGACCTGGGGCGATCCCACCGGGCCCCAGTGGTCGCCCGACGGATCCAACATCGTCTACCAGGATGGCGCCGGGCTCTACGTCGTCGACGTGGACTCCGGGCAGGTCCATCGCATCACCGACCTCGAGCTGGGGACGGCGAACCTTTCCTACGTATCGCCGACCTTCGATCCGACCGGCACCAACGTCATGTTCAACCTGCCGACCGTCGTAGAGGACCAAGAGCGCTACGACCTGTGGTCCGTGCCGGTGACCGGTGGTGAGCGCACGCTCGTGCGGCGGAAGGCGACCTTCGGCGACTACTCACCCGACGGAACCCGGATCGCTTTCGTCGAGGACGGAGGGTTCGGTGACCTCTTCGTGGCACCGGCCGCAGGCGGGAAGGCGCAGAAGCTGGCGACCGGAGAGATCGTCGTGCCGCGGTGGTCTCCCGACGGGACCCGGATCGCCTACAACGACGGGTCCGGCGGCGTCTACGTCGTGGACGTGGCGACCGGGGAGCCGACCCTGGTGGTCGAGACCGACCACCTGCCGGCGTGGGTCGACGACGACACGCTGAGCCTGTCGCCGTAGTCACCCCTTCCATAGCCTGGCTGGGCGAGCGCGACATGCCCGGACCGTGCTCACGGGCTCGCGCAGCTCGAGCAGTCGAGCGAGATCGTCGCCTGGCCGGTCACGGGGAACGGTCCGCCGTCGGTCGTGTCGATCGGCGTCTGGAGCTCGGCATGCGATGGACCGACGCGGTCGACCCGGAAGGTCGTCGTCATGGCGCCCTGGAACCCGAACCAGTCGCCGGGTTCCTCGATCCCCGTCTGGGTGAACCGGAGCTCGAGCGCTCCTTCCGAGGCGGTCCCGCCGACGATGAACGAGGCCGTGCGGCCGGTCCCCGGGATGTCGAAGGTGCAGTCCGGCCCGGACGTGAGCTCCGCCGGCGCCGATCCCTCGATCGAGCCGTCCTCGTTGACCCAGAAGGTCGGCGTGACCCGCCACGACCCCGAGCACACCGCCGGCGGGAGCCCGAGCTCGTCGGCCAGGTAGTCCTTGGTCAGGATGAGGTCCATCGTGCCCGTCCAGCACTCGGGCACGGACTTCCCCGAGCTCCTCACGATGTCGGCGAGTCGCTTCGCCAGCTCGTCGTCGACGCGGTCGCCGTTGTCCATCAACGTGCCCTGTCGCTCGGGGATCGGCAGTCCGCCCTGGCGGTAGTCGTCGCCGAACCCGAGGAGGTGCCCGAACTCGTGGGCGAAGTCCCTCGGGGAGTCCAGGTGCCCCGACCAGACGGCCCACAGCTCGTGGCCGTACGCGTTGGCGGAATCCTCGCCCGGGTTCGCGACCCCGTCCGCGTCGTACGCGTCGAAGGTCTGCGGCCACGGGGCGTTCGGCCCGCTCCCTCCCCACAAGGCCACGTGGTGACCGGGGACGGTGACCAGGGTGGTACCTCGAGCGGTCGGGATCTCGCGGACCGCGGACCTGTCGACCGGGTTGATGGTGACGGAGAGGTCGTACAGGGGGCAGGTCGACACGCTCGCGAGCCCGTCGTTCCAGTAGTCCATGATCTGCTGGGCGACCGAGCTCGCCCACTCGGCGACGCCCTCGTCGTTCGGATTGCCCAGCACCAGGTCGATCGCGACCGCGATCGTCACGGCCGGCCCCGAGACGGTCACTGTCGTCCCACCGGTCGAGGCGAACCCCTCCTGTCCCGTGGCGCCGGCGGGCGTCAGCGTCTGCGCGAGGAAGACGAGGACGATGACGACGCGCCGTATCGTCCTCATGGCGCGAGGGGGTCGGGCGCCGGCACGACCTCGAACGTGGCCTCTGCGTCGGCCCACCAGGCCTCCCACGCCGGGATCGTGGCCGCGACGTCCGCGGCGGTGTTCGCGTCGCGCAGTCCGAGGTCCTGGCCGGTGGCCTGAAGGAGCGCGAACCGGGCAGCCTGCCAGACGTGCCCGGGCGGAGCGCCGAACGGGAGCAGGGCGTCCTCGCCTAGCGCCTCGATCAGGACGGGGACCGCGCGCGCGTCCTCGACCGCGAGCATCCCGGCGGCCGCCAGGACCCGCTCCACGGGATCGGACGACACGAGGAACGGAGCGAGGGCCTCCGCGTCCTCGGGCCGAGCGGTCACGGACGCGGCGTACACGGCTGCCACCCGGACGTCCGGGTCCTCCGACTCGAGGAGGTCGAGGGCCGCATCGTGGGTCGCCGCGGGATCGGTGACGAGCGCGATGGCGAGCCGCGCGCGCGGCTCCACCTCGGCGGAGGCCGACGCATCGAAGCCCTCGATCGCGGCGCGAGGCCCGTCATCGAGGTCGCCGTCTCCGTCGTCCCCGCCACCGCCGACGCACGCCGGGACGGCGAGCGCTGCCGCGAGCGCAACGAACAGGATGCGCCTCGTCGGTCCCCCCTGACCTCGAGAACCTCCGAAGCATACTCCCGAGTCGACGCGAGCGGGTCGAGGGCCCGGCCTTGAGCTGGACGAGGGCGTCGAGCGCCTTCATCGCGGAGTCCAGTCTCACGGCCACGGGGCGCGCGAGCCCTCGATGGACCGCCGCGGCCAGCACGGGATCCCCGACCTCCGGCCGTGCGCGGACCGCTGAGCCGCAGGACCACGCTCGGCGTCCCGGCCTCGACGTCGGCGGTGCGAGCGGCTCCCGTGTACATCACCACTTCGCCGACCACCACGCCGGATCCCGAGACCGTGGTTGTGAACGTCGAGATGAGTGCGGACGCGGCTCGACCGTCAGACGGCCTGCGTGGAGCCGCGGTAGACGACCCGCATCTTCCCTGTCAGCGCGCCGGGAGGGAGTCGAACCCCCAACCTTCTGATCCGTAGTCAGATGCTCTGTCCATTGAGCTACCGGCGCCCGCGATAAGCATACCCACCGCTCACAAGAGGGCCGAGAGACCGGCGATCACCTCGTGGGCGCCGACCTCGCCGAACCCCTCGAACGGCTCTTCGGCCCGGACGATGTGGAACGTGCGGATCCCGAGCGCCGCCGCCCCGTCCAGGTACGCGGGCTGGTCGTCCACGAACACCGCCTGCTCCGGTTGGGCCCCGACGGCCTCCAGGGCAGCGAGATAGATCGCGGGCTTCGGCTTCTCGGCCCCGACCTCGACCGAGAGCAGCACGGCGTCGACCTCGTCGGCGAACCGCAGCTCGTCGACGAGCGGACGGGCGAAGTGGTCGCAGTTGCTCACGATCGCGGTCCGCACCCCCCGAGCGCGGAGCCCGCGGAGCGTCGGCAGCGAGTCCTCGTACACGTGCACGTTCCCGTCGAGGTGCGACGAGGTGATCCGCACCAGCTCGTCGACGAGGGCCGGCCGGGGCGCCACCCCGCAGGCCTCCAGGATCGCGCTCATGTCGCCCTCGGCGCTGCCGTACCCGCCGGTCTGCCGCGCCGAGTAGGTGACCTGGTACGCGCGCGAGAGGTCCCGGGTCTCCACGCCGATCGCGTCCGCCAGCTTCTGGCGCAGCTTGGGCCACTCGCTCCAGACGAGCGTGTCGAACAGGTCGATGAGGGCGGCGCGGGTCACGCCTGCCAGCATACGTGCGCCCATCCGAACGACACGACGGGGCGAGTTGACTCACCAGAAATGTCCTCCAAACGGGTTCGTTGCCTCATGTGAGGAGGTCCTCGAACGAGCCACGCTCCTGCGCAGGATCCCGGGGGGAGCGGGGGGGCACGGTGGGGCTTTCGATGGCGGAGCGCAGGGCGGTGACCAAGCAGATGGCGAAGCGGTACGCGA
>Ga0073934_10001865_pt1 | contig 47481 bp, 41 predicted proteins | sample LarsenN4metaG_FD_76834 | JGI IMG/M metagenome (GOLD analysis project Ga0073934, IMG submission 76834) | Hot spring sediment bacterial and archeal communities from British Columbia, Canada, to study Microbial Dark Matter (Phase II) - Larsen... ...
CCCTGTCGGCGCTCGCGCGCGGCAAGCAGGTCCTGGTGTCGCGAGGGGAGCTCATCGAGATCGGCGGCGAGTTCCGGATCCCCGACATCATGGCCGCGTCCGGTGCCAAGCTCGTGGAGGTCGGAACCACCAACCGGACGCGCCTGGCCGACTTCCGCAACGCCATCACGCAGCGGACGGCGCTGATCCTCAAGGTCCACCCGAGCAACTACCGCGTGGTCGGGTTCACCTCGCAGCCGACGGCGACCGCCCTCGCCGGGGTCGCCTCGAAGGCGGGCCTGCCGTTCCTGTACGACCTGGGCAGCGGATTGCTCCGGCGCTGGCCGGGCGTGCCGCCCGAGGAGCCCTCGGCGGAGCAGGCGCTTGCCGACGGCGCCGATCTGGTCGTCTTCTCGGGCGACAAGCTGCTCGGCGGCCCGCAGGCTGGCGTGGTCCTCGGCAGGCACGATCTCGTCCGGCGCCTGCGCCGCCACCCGATCGCACGGGCGGTGCGCGTCGACAAGATGCAGGTCGCCGCGCTCGAGGCCGTCCTGGCGACCCTCGCGGCTGGCCGGCTCGACGAGCTCCCGGTCTGGCAGATGCTGCGCGCGTCACCCGAGGAGGTCCATCGACGTGCCCGCGAGCTGGCCAGCTCCCTCGACGGCGAGCTCGAGGGCGCGCACGTGCTCAGCTGCACATCGGCCGTGGGCGGGGGATCGCTGCCCGGCCACGAGGTGCCCTCATGGGGGGTCGAGGTCGTCGTCCCGGACCCTGCGGCGATGGCGGCCCGTCTGCGGATGGGACGTCCGGCCGTGTTCTGCCGAACGACGGAGCGGGGCGTGCTCTTCGACGTGCGCACCGTCCCCGACGAGCGCCTCCCGGATCTCCGCAGGGCGATCTGGTACGCCCTCGAGGCCAACGACCCCGACGATGCCTGAGCCGACGGGCGAGGGCGGGTCTCCGCTCCACGTCCTGGCGACCGCTGGTCACGTGGACCACGGCAAGTCCAGCCTCATCCTGCGGCTGACGGGGATCGACCCCGATCGTCTGGCGGAGGAGAAGCGTCGCGGGCTGACGATCGACCTCGGGTTCGCGTGGTGCACCCTCCCTTCGGGGCGCGAGATCGGCTTCGTGGACGTGCCGGGGCACGAGCGGTTCGTGCGCACCATGCTGGCCGGCGTCGGACCCGTGCGGCTGGTGCTGTTCGTGGTCGCGGCGGACGAGGGGTGGAGGCCGCAGTCCGAGGAGCACCTCGCGATCGTGGACGTGCTCGGCGCGGACGGTGCGGTCGTCGCGCTCACGAAGCGCGACCTCGTCGACGGGGAGACCCTGGCGTCGACCGAGGTCGCGGTCCGGGAGCGCCTGAGGGGCACCGCGCTCGAGGTCGCACCGATCGTGCCGTGCTCGGCCACCACCGGCGAGGGCCTGGGCGAGCTCCTCGGCGCGCTGGACGCGATGGTCGCGGCCGCGCCCGCCCCGGCGACCGCGGACCGTCCGCGGCACTTCGTGGATCGGGTCTTCTCGATCAAGGGTGCGGGCACCGTGGTGACCGGAACGCTGACGGGCGGACCGATCGCGGTCGGCGAGGAGGTCGAGCTGTACCCGACGGGGCGACGCGCGAGGATCCGGTCCCTGCAGACCCACCGGCGGTCGATCGAGGTGGCGCGGCCGATCTCGCGTGTCGCGGCCAACCTGGCGGGCGCCGAGCGCGGGGACCTGGCCCGCGGTGACGTGCTTGCCCCGCCCGGGCTCTGGCGTGCCACCACGATGATCGAGGCCAAGGTCCGCCCGGTCCGCGGGCTCCCGCACCCGCTGACGGCTCGCGGCGCGTACAAGCTGTACGCCGGCTCGGCCGAGAGCGACGCGCGGGTGCGTCTGTACGGTGCGGACACCGCCGGGCCCACCGGAACGTTCGCCCGGATCGCCTTGTCCAGGCCGTTGGTCCTCGACGTCCACGACCGCTTCGTGCTGCGCGAGGCGGGCAGGCGCGAGACCGTCGCTGGCGGCGTGGTGCTGGACGTCGATCCACCGTCGAGGTCGAGAGGAGCGGTGGACCGGCTCACGGCGCGCGAGCGGGCTGGGCCCCAGGAGCTCCCCGCGCTGGTGGTCCTCGAGCGGGGCGCCGAGCGCATCGCCGAGGTCCGAGTCCTGACCGGTCGGGATCCCGAGGCGTCCGGCCGGTTGATCCGAGCAGGCGAGTGGTGGGTGAGTCCCGCCCTGCACGAGACGATCGCGGCCGCGGTCCGCGAGCGGCTCGCGAGCCACCACATCGAACACCCCCTCGCGCCGGGGATGGAGGACGCCGCCCTCCGGACGGAGATCGCCCGGGCGATCCGGCGTGGCGGCGCCCGCGACGCCCCCGACCTGGTGGAAGCGCTCCTGGACGAGCTCATCGATCGGGGCGAGCTCGCCCGGGAGGGCGCGACCGTCCGGCTCGCGACGCATCGGGTCGAGCTCGATCCCTATGCCGAGGAGATCGAGCGTCTGATCGCCGCGGTCACCGCCGGTGAGCCCGCGCCCCCATCGGCGACCGAGCTCATCGCATCGGGGTTCCGCCGGGACGTGATCGACGCGGCCGTCCGGGCCGGCCTGCTCGTCCGGATCGCGGCGGAGATCCTCGTCACGCCGTCCTTCGTCGAGCGCGGCGCCGAGGTGGTCCGGGCCTCCGGTCCCGCGGGGATCACCGTCAGCGCGTTCCGGGAGGCGCTCGGCACGTCGCGCAAGTACGCCGTGCCGCTCCTCGAGCACATGGACGAGCGCGGCCTCACGCGCCGCGTCGGTGATGTCCGGGTCGCGCGTCCCTCCGAGCGATACCCATCACCCTCCGCATGGCCGCGGAGAGCGTAGGCTCACGAACGCGCCACGACCCGGCTCTCGCAGCCGACGACCGGGATCACCCGGACATCTGGTAGGCGACCACCACGGAGACCTCGACGCACGCGCCGAGCGGAAGCTCGGCCACGCCGACCGCCTCACGCGCGTGCTTCCCGGGCTCGCCGAAGACCTCGACGAGCAGGTCGCTCGCGCCGTTGGCGACCTTCGGCTGGTCCGTGAAACCGGGCGCCGATGCGACGAACACGGTGACCTTCACGATGTCGACCACCCGGTCGAGGGAGCCCAGCGCCTCCCGCAGCGCCGACAGCGCCTGCAGCGCGCATCGCCGGGCCGCCTCCTGCCCCTGCTCGATCGTCACGTCATGGCCGAGGTGCCCTGGATGGAGCTTCGCGCCGTCGGGGATCTGCCCGGAGACGAACGCGAGGCCGGCCGCGAGGCGGACGGGGATGTACGAGGCGACGGGTGCGGGGGCGGGCGGGAGCTCGATGCCGAGCTCGGCGAGGCGCTCTGCGATCATGGCGTCGCTCCTGGGTCGTGGACCGCCGCATCCTCCCACAGGCCACATGGGGGCCGTGGGGCGCTCGGGTCAGCCGGCGAGCTCGCGGGAGCGCAGGAGCCGCCGGCGCTCCATCTCATTGCGCCCGCCCCAGATGCCGTGGGGCTCGCGGATCCGCAGCGCGTACTCGAGGCACTCCTCGATGACCGGGCACCGCGCGCAGATGCGCTTGGCCTTGGCCTCGCGGGCCTCCTTCTCCTCGCGCTTCTCGAAGTAGCTCGGGGCGAAGAACCAGGAGGTGTCGGCACCGCGGCAGGCCGCATCGGACTGCCATCCGCTCGACAGGCTCGCCGGCAAGCGCGCAACCACCCCGGTCCTCCTCGTGCCTCCTCACCATGTGGTTCGCAAGGGACGCGCCCGGGGATTCCGCCATCTCGAACCGTCACAAGAAACGCAAGGCCGCGGGGCTCGCTCAGGCCCCGGGGAGGGGATCCGGCGAGGGCTCGGAGGGCACGTCGGGCTCGGTCTCCACACGCAGGATCAGCCCGTCCACCCCTCGAACGCGGATCCGGGCACCGGCCGGGATCGGCCCGGACTGGCTCCTGCCGCGCCACAGGGTGCCCTTGACGAACACCGGGCCCTCGGGATCGAGCTCGCCTCGAGCCTCGCCGACGAGTCCGACGAGCCCCTTCTGCGTCGAGGTGATGCGCTCCCGGGACTGCACCGCCACCGTGAGCCCGAACCCGTAGTACAGGAGGCTGGCGAGGGTTGCGAACCCGATGAGCCAGGGTGAGACCCGGATCAGGTCCGACACCCCCTGGAAGGTGAGGAACGAGCCCAGCACGAAGGCCAGGAGGCCGAGCGCCGTGAGGACGCCGAGCCGGCGCATCACCACGTCGGTCGTCATCAGCCCCACCCCTCCGATCAGCAGCAGCAGGCCGAGCCACGAGAACGGCACGACGGAGAGCCCGTACACGCCGAGGGCCAGCATCCCGACGCCCGCGAACCCCGCGAAGCCGAAGCCGGGCTGGGTGATCTCGAAGGCAAGGGCTGCGAGCCCGAGCACGAGCAAGACGTAGATGGCCGCTGGGGACGCCGCCGCGTGGAGCACGCGGTCGACGGGCCCGAGCGAGGTGAACCGGACGTTGACCGGCTCCTGCCCTTCGCCTCGCGCGATCTCCGTCCGCAGCGTGACCTCGCCCTGCGCGGTGGCCACCGTGGTGCCGTCGATCTCGGCCAGGAGCTGCGTGATCGAGGCCGCCACGACCTGGGCGATGTTGCCGTCGATCGCCGCCTGCGCCGGAACCGGTCGGTCGGGGAACGCGACCGGCGTGGGCCGACCGGCGTCCCGGACCCACCCCGTCGCCATGGACTCCAGGTCATCCCCGCTCGGGAACCCGGCGTTGCGGGCATCGACGAGATCCAGCGGCTCGAGCGGCCCCACGCCCACACCAGGAGCCACGGCCGCCAGACCTGCCGCGTACATGAACAGCAGCGCGGCCCCCTTCGCCTGGGCAGGGGACGGGCCGACCCAGACGATCACCGGGACGGTCGCCTCGTGGATCTGCTCGGCGATCCCGACGGCGTCCTCGTCGAGCGTCCCGGCCGAGTCGAGCTGGATCACGACCGTCGAGCCGTCCTCCTGCGCTTGGGCGATCGAATCCCGCAGGTAGCCAGCCTGGGTGCGATCGATGGAGCCATCGATCTTGACCACGACGACCTTGCCGCTCGGTTCGGAGCCCTGGGCGGCCGCCACCTGCCCGAACGGAACGAGCGCGACGAAGGCGAGGAGCGTGAGGGGGGCGAAACGGCGCATGGGCGCCACCCATCGTACCCGGGGCCCCGACGTATCCTGGCCTGCGCGATGCGAGCTCCTCCACGGCCCCGAACCGGGTCCCAGCCGCGAACGACCGCCCAGCGCCCGAGCGCGGCGCCCCGACGGGTCGTGCCCGCGCTGATCCCCATCCTGATCGCCCTGGTGATCGCCGGCACGGCGGTTGCGGTGGCGCTCGTCCTCCTGCCGATCTTCGGGTCGGCGGGCGCGGGGGTGAACGCGTTCCGCGCCCGCCTCGACGCGGCCGGGGTCGGCGCCCTGCGGATCCCGAGCTTCCCCCAGCGATCGACGATCTACGCGGCCGACGGCTCCGTGCTCGCCGAGATCTTCCTCGACGAGAACCGGCGCTACGTGCCCCTCGATCGGGTGACGGACGTCGCCCAGAAGGCGGTGCTCGCGATCGAGGACGACAGCTTCTACGAGCACGGGGCCCTGAACCTCCCGTCGCTGCTCCGCGCCGCGTTCGCGAACCTTGCCGCCGGCGAGATCACGCAGGGCGGGTCCACGCTCACCCAGCAGCTGGTGAAGAACGTCATCATCGGCGACACGTCGCAGACCTTCGCGCGGAAGTTCCAGGAGGCAGCGCTCGCGATGCGGGTGGAGCGCAGGTTCACCAAGGACGAGATCCTGGAGCTCTACCTGAACGACGTGTACTTCGGCAACGGGGCGTACGGGATCGAGACGGCCGCCGAGACCTACTTCAACAAGTCGGCCGCCGATCTGAAGCTCGCGGAGGCGGCGCTCCTCGCGGCGACGATCCGCGCCCCCGGCTCCTACGACCCGGTGAAGAACCCCGAGGCGGCCCTGGCGCGACGGAACTTCGTGCTCGACCGCATGGCCGAGCTCGGATGGGCGTCGGAAGCGAAGGTGGAGCGGGCCAAGGCCTCCAAGCTCCGGCTCGCGCCAGACGTGGGCGTCTTCGAGGAGGAGGTCGAGCCGTTCTTCGTCTACTACATCCGCAACCTCATCCTGGACAACGAGACCGGCGAGTTCGACGCGTTCGGCAGGACCCGCGAGCAACGCGTGCACACCCTGTACCAGGGTGGCTTGAGCATCCAGACGACCTTGGATCCCGAGTGGCAGCGGTACGCGCAGGAGGCCGCGCTCGCGAGCCCATACATCGAGCCCAACCGCGGGCCGGACGTGTCGATCGCGTCGGTCGACGCGAAGACCGGTGCGATCAAGGCGATGCTCTCGGGCAAGGACTACGAGGGCGATCAGCTGGATCTGGCGTGGCGAGGCACCCGGCAGGTCGGCTCGGCCTTCAAGCCCTTCACGCTGGTCGCCGCGTTCCAGAACGGCTTCCCATCGGGCAAGGTCTACACGACGAAGTCCCCGCTCTGCGGCCTGGAGGGATGGATCAGCGAGAGCGGGTGCGTGAGCAACGCTGAGGGCGCGAGCGGCGGCGGCTTCGTGGACCTGTGGACGGCCACCCAGAACTCGATCAACGTCGTCTTCGCACAGCTCGCCGTCGACGTCGGCGCCGAGAACATCGTCGAGGCAGCGCACCAGATGGGGATCACGGCCCCGCTCGATGCCGTTCCCTCGATCACCCTGGGCGTCGAGGAGGTCTCGACGCTCGACATGGCGTCCGCGTACGCGACGCTCGCGAACGACGGCGTCCACTGCGAGCCCTTCGCGGTCGCCCGGGTCGAGTACCTCACCGGACCGCCCAAGGATCGCCTCCTGTACCGACACAAGCCGGCCTGCGAGCAGGCGATCGACGAGGACATCGCGCACCTCGTGACCGCGATGCTGCAGCGCGTCGTGACGAGCGGCACCGGCAGGGCGGCCGCGCTTCCGGGACGGCCGGTGGCGGGCAAGACCGGGACCGCGCAGGACTACACCAACGTGTACTTCGCCGGCTACACGCCGCAGGTGTCGACCGCCGTGTGGGTCGGCTTCCCGTTCGGGCAGATCCCGATGGACTCGTACTACGAGAGCTCGGTCTTCGGGGGGACCGTCGCAGCGCCGATCTGGCACGACTTCATGATCCGGGCCATGGCCGGGTACCCGGTGGAGAGCTTCGAGGGGGCGCCTGCGCCGAAGAGCGGCACCGTCCCCGACGTGGTGGGGCTCCCCGAGGACGAGGCCACCCAGATCCTGGTCGAGGCCAACTTCACTCCCGTCGTCGAGGAGGTCGACTCCTTCGAGGAGAAGGGCCTGGTCATCGCCCAGAGCCCGGGCGGCGGCTCGAGCCTGACGCTCGGCGGCGCGGTCACCCTCCAGGTCAGCACCGGCAAGGGTGAGCCCGTCGTCGTGCCCCGCGTCGTCGGCCTGGGCAAGGTCGCCGCCGTCCAGGTCCTTGCGGACGCCGGCCTCGTCGCCGTCGTCCAGTTCCAGGACGTCGACGACCCCGACCTCGTCAACAAGGTGATCTCGCAGATCCCGATCGGCAACAAGCAGGTCGCCGAGGGATCCACCGTGACGATCGTCGTCGGCCAGCTCGCCCCCGACACCGGCAACGGCGGCGGGAACGACGGTGGCAACGGGAACGACGGCGGCAACGGAGAGCCAACGGGTCCGACCGGTCCAACGGGCAGGGCGCTGGCCCGGTAGCGCGCCGCTGAGGTCGGGGCGCGTTACGGGCCGAGGCGTTCCTGGACCTTGGTGCGCACGACCGCGCCGTCGACCTTTCCCTTGGCCTTGGCCATCACCGCGCCCATGACCTTGCCGATCTCCTTGGGGTCGGTGGCGCCGGTCGCCGCGATCGCCTCGTCGACGAGGGCGTCGACCTCGGCGTCGGTGAGCTGCTCGGGGGCGTAGGGCCGGAGGATCTCGCGCTCCGCGGTCTCCTTGTCCACGAGGTCGTCTCGACCTCCCTGACGGAAGGCCTCGATGGACTCGGTTCGGCGCTTCACCTCGCGGGCGGCGACCTCCCGGACCTCGTCGTCCGAGAGCTCGTGAAGGACCTCCTTCTCGCGGTTCACGATCGCGGTGGTGAGCATCCGCAGGGTCTCGAGCTTGAGCTTGTCCCCGGCCTTCATCGCCGCGGCCAGCTCGTCGCGGATCTGCTCCCTGAGCTTCTGATCGCCCACCGTAGACTGCCTCCCATGCTCGCGTGGCTCCTGGTCGGTCTCGCCGCGCTCGGGGCGCTCGCCCTGGCCTATGGCGTGCTCATCGAGCGGCGCTGGTACCGGGTGGTCCGCTACCGCCTCGACATCCTACCGACGGGCGGCCCGGCGCAGCTCACCATCCTGCACCTGTCCGACCTGCACTTCCGACGGCGAGAGGACGGCAAGGCGGCCTTTCTCGCGTCCCTGCCCACGCCGGACGTCACCGTGGTGACCGGGGACTTCCTGGCCGAGCCGCAAGCGGTGGAGACCGCCGTCTCGGCGGTGCGACCGGTCCGCGGGAGGCTGGGATCGTGGTTCGTGCTCGGCTCGAACGACCTGTACGTTCCCCGGCCCCTGAACCCGCTCAAGTACTTCGTGCCGAGGTCCGCGCGCAAGCCCCGTCGGGCCGACCGTGGTCGCTGGCGCGACCTGGTCGCCCAGCTCGAGGCCGAGGGATGGGACGACCTGGACAACGTGCGTCGCTGCGCCGAGCTGGACGGGCTCCCGGTCGAGATCGCCGGGTTGCACGACGCCCACATCGACCGGGCCGACTTCAGCGTGCTGCCCCGACGGGCGCCCGAGCGGTTCGGGATCGCGGTCATGCACTCGCCCGACTCCGCCCCCGAGGCCGCGGCGTGCGGCTACGACCTGCTCGTCGCGGGCCACACGCACGGCGGGCAGATCCGACTGCCGCTCGTCGGGGCGCTCGTCACCAACTCGGCGCTGCCCCCGCGGCTCGCGAGCGGCCTGATCCGGATGGCGGGCTCCTGGCTCTCGCTCTCGCCCGGGCTCGGAACGAGCAAGTACGCGCCGTTCCGGTTCCTGTGCCGTCCCGAGGTGACCCTGCTGGAGCTGCGGCGGGCGCCCGCCTAGCCGGCGGCGATCACCTTCTCGAAGACGCGCTCGTACCCGGCGACCATCGCCTCCTTGGAGAACAGCCGCTGCACGCGCTCACGGCACACGTGCGGGTCGATCTCGGAGAGGCGACCCAGCCGCTCGGCCGCCTGCTCGACGTAGTCCTCGACGCCCACGATCCAGCCGGTCTGGCCGTCCGCGATCACCTCTGGGACCGATCCCCTGGGCGTCCCGATCACCGGGGTCCCGCAGGCCATCGCCTCCGTCATGACCAGACCAAAGGGCTCGGGCCAGTCGATCGGGAACAGCACCGCCTTCGCCCTGCGGAGCAGGTCCACCTTCTCCTCCTGCGTGATCTCCCCCATGACCTCGAAGTCGGACGGGAGCGCGGGCTTGATGTGCTGCTCCCACTCCTCCTCCTCCGTCCAGTGTGCGATCTTCACCGCGGAGACGAGGTGCTGCCCTGCGCGCTTGGCGGTCTCGATCGCGCGGAGCCAGCCCTTCTCCGGCGCCGCCCGCCCGAGGAACAGGACGAAGTCCTCCTTCTCCTCCTGGAGCGCGTAGAAGTCCATGTCGATCCCGTTGTAGACCACGCCCGCATATCGCAGGGACCCGTTGAAGCCCTTCTGCGCCTCGCTGATGGCGACGAACCACGCCCGGTCCGCGACGTAGGAGTACAGACGGTTCATGTCCGGCGTGAACGAGCCGTGGAGGGTGTGGACCGCCGGCACGCCGGTCTCCACGCCGGCGGCGAGCGCAGAGAACGGGGAGTGCAGGTGCAGGACGTCGAAGCGCTCCCGCGCGTCGCGCAGCGCGAAGAGGGTGTGCGTGGTGTCCAGCACGATGTCGTTGATCGCCTTCGAGCCGGGCGCCTGCTCGTAGACGAACTCGAGGTTCGCCTTCGTCACCGAGTCGCCCGTCGCGAACAGCGTGACGTCGTGCCCCGCCTCGACGAGGCCGTCGGCGAGCAGGGCGACCACCCACTCGATCCCGCCGTACCCCTTGGGCGGCACCGCCAGCCAGGGCGGGCAGACCTGCGCGATCCTCACCGGATCCCCTCCTTCGGGAGCTGGTTGCGGTCCCCGAAGCCTACCCGGCCGTGGCCGCAGGCGAGCCGCTACACTTTGCGCGCACGGGACGTGGCGCAGTTTGGTAGCGCGCAGCGTTCGGGACGCTGAGGTCGCGGGTTCAAATCCCGCCGTCCCGACGGACCTCGACAGGCGGCGGAGCGGTTGCCTCGCCGCGCACCCGGTGTTTGACGCCCCTCCGAGCCGACCGATAGCCTTGATGCCGGCTGCCATGGTGCAGCCTCTTCTGTATGCAGAGACGAACGCGGGGAACCCGATACGGCACGCTCGCGGCGCGTATCGCGCTCGCGGCGCTCGTCCTGCTCTCCGCGTCGGTCGCCCTGTCCCCGCTCTCGTCCGCAGCGCCCAGCCGACAGGACGTGGAGCGCGCCAAGGCAGAGCTCGATCGCCTGAACCAGCGGGTGTCCCTCCTCGTCGAGGAGTACAACCAGGCCCGCCTGCGCCTGGAGCAGGTCCGTGCGCGTCTCCAGGACGCGAAGGCGGCCGCCGAGCGCTACCGGACCGAGGCCGATCGCGCGATCCAGAGCCTCAACCGATCGGCCGCCAAGGCGTACCAGGGCGTCGGCTCGCAGTTCGCCGCGCTCCTCGAGGCCGACTCGCTGGCCGACTTCTCCGACCGGCTCGAGTTCATGGGGAGCATGGCTCAGGCCGACGCCGACCTGGCGAACGAGGCCGAGCTCGCCGAGCAGCGCGCGCAGTGGAGCGCCGAGGAGCTCCGAGCGGCGCTCGAGGAGCAGCAGGAGCTCGTCGACCGGATCAAGGAGCAGGAGACGGAGATCCGCGCCGCGGCGGCCGAAGCGCGCTCCTACTACGAGAGCCTGAACCGGAAGTACCGGGAGCACCTGGCCGCCCTCGAGGCGGCCCGTGAAGCGGCCGCAGCTCAGGCGACCGGCCAGACGGTCACCCAGGGACCCATCCCACCGCCGCCGGCACCCAACGCCAACGTCCAGGCGGTGCTGAACGCCGCGTACTCCGTCATCGGGACCCCGTACAACTTCGGGGGCGCGAGCCCGAGCACAGGGTTCGACTGCTCCGGCTTCACGATGTGGGCGTGGTCCCACGCGGGCGTCTCGCTCCCTCACTCCTCGGCCGCGCAGTACTCGTCGCTCCCCCACGTGGCCCGAGAGGACCTGCAGGCTGGTGACCTCGTCTTCTTCTACAGCCCCATCAGCCACGTCGGGATCTACGTCGGCGGTGGCAGCATGATCCACTCGCCACACACGGGCAGCTACGTCCAGGTGGTCCCCGTCTACTGGGAGCACTTCGTGGGGGCCGCCCGCCCCGTCTGAGAGATCCCTCGGTCATGCAGGCACGCCGCATCCGTGCTATGCACTCTCGCCGTGGAACCCTCGAGCCGGGCAGCGCCGGAGCACGACGCCGAGCTCGTGCAGGCGCTCCGCGCCGGAGACGAAACGGCGTTCATGGAGCTCGTCGAGCGGTACCAGGCGCAGATGCTCCGCATCGCGCGCATGTACGTGGCCACGCAGGCGGTCGCCGAGGAGGTCGTGCAGGAGGCGTGGGTCGGCGTGCTGAAGGGGCTCGACGCGTTCGAGGGGCGCTCGTCGCTGCGCACGTGGATCTTCCGCATCCTGGTCAACATCGCCAAGACCCGCGGCGTGCGCGAGAAGCGCAGCACCCCGTTCTCGTCGCTGTGGTCCCCGGAGGGAGACGAGCCAGCGGTCGAGCCCGGGCGCTTCCTCCCCGAGGGCGACCGCTGGGCGCACCACTGGGCGGACGCGCCGACGTCCTGGGAGGGCGTTCCCGAGGACCGCTTGCTCTCGGCCGAGACGCTGGCCCGCATCCACGGCGTGATCGAGGCGCTCCCACCGAACCAGCGCGAGGTGATCCGCATGCGCGACGTCTTGGGCTGGTCCTCTCGTGAGGTCCGTAACGCCCTGGACATCTCCGAGACCAATCAACGCGTCCTCTTGCATCGGGCCCGCTCCAAGGTTCGGCGGGCGCTCGAGGACTACCTGAGCGAGGCACCATGAGCGCGCACGATCGAGACATGGACTGTGACGAGCTGGTCGAGCTGGTGACCGACTACCTCGAGGAGGCCCTCGAGGCGTCCGAGCGCGCCCGGCTCGAGGAGCACCTCGCCGGGTGCGACGGGTGCACCGCCTATCTCGATCAGATGCGCACGACGATCCGGCTGACCGGGATGCTCACGGGGCGGGAGGTTCCCGTCGAGGGGCGCGAGGAGCTGCTCCGCGTGTTCCGCGCGTGGCGGAGCGGCTCGACGAGCTGAGGTCGCCTCGCGCGCCTCAACCCAGGTCCCGCAGCCGGAGCTCGGCCTGCTGGACCAGCGGGTCGTTCCCGATCGCTCGCGCCTCGTCCCGAGCCCGCTCGAGCAGCTCGCGCGCCTGCTGCCCCCGGACGTCCTCCCGCGCGGAGGTCGCGTACTTCAGCTTCTCGTCCGCCTTCACGATGAGCTCGAAGATCTCCTGCGGCTCCATGATCACCTCACGTCACGTGCGCGGGTCCGTGTCAGATCCGTGCGACCCGTCTCGCCGACCGCACGCATCGTTACATCCCCCGCGCGGTAGGGTCGCGGAACGACCGGAGCCGCGGCCCGATGGGCGGAAGGAGCTGACGATGCGGATCGGCGGGCACGTCGAGGCGGCGGAGCCGTGAGGCGACCGCCCGAAGGCATCACGGCGACCCCGGAGTGGGGGGCGCTCGAGAGCCACCGGCGCGTGTGGGCCACGCGGACCCTGCGCGAGCTGTTCCGCGAGGACCCCGGCCGGGCCGAGCGCCTGACTCTCGAGGTCGGCGACCTGACGCTGGACCTGTCGAAGAACCTGGTCACGGATCAGACGGTCCACCAGCTGGTCCGCCTGGCCGAACGGGCCGGCCTCCGCGAGCGCATCGATGCGATGGTCACGGGCGAGGTGGTGAACGTGACCGAGGATCGCCCCGCGCTCCACGTCGCGCTCCGGGCACCCGAGGGGGCCGTGATCCGGGTGGACGGCCACGACGTGGTGCCGGACGTTCACGAGGTCCTGCGGCGCATGTCGGCGGTCGCCCACCGGGTGCGGTCCGGCGCCTGGCGCGGGGCGACCGGCGAGCCGATCCGCGCGGTGGTGAACATCGGGATCGGCGGCTCGGACCTCGGCCCGGCCATGGCCGTCGATGCCCTCCGCGACTTCACGGATCGGTCCCGTACCTATCGTTTCGTCTCCAACGTCGATCCGGCCGACGTGTGGGAGGCCACGCACGACCTCGACCCCTCGACCACCCTGTTCATCATCGCCTCCAAGACGTTCACGACCCTGGAGACGCTCACCAACGCCCGGACGGCGCGGGCGTGGCTCGTGGAGGCGCTCGGTGAGGACGCCGTCGCGAGCCACTTCGTCGCGGTGTCGACGAACGCCGAGGCCGTGGCCGCGTTCGGGATCGACACCGCCAACATGTTCGGCTTCTGGGACTGGGTGGGCGGGCGGTACTCGATGGACTCGGCGATCGGGCTCTCGCTCATGCTCGCGATCGGTCCCGAGCGCTTCCACGAGCTCCTCGCGGGCATGCGGCTGATCGACGAGCACCTGCGCGAGGCGCCGTTCGAACGCAACGCGCCCGTGCTCCTCGGCCTGCTCTGGACCTGGTACGGGACGTTCCTCGGCGCGGAGACGCACGCGGTGGTTCCCTACAGCCAGCGCCTCGAGCGCTTCCCCGCGTACCTGCAGCAGCTGGACATGGAGTCGCTCGGCAAGTCGGTCGACGAGCGCGGTGAGCCCGTCCCGGTGCAGACGGGCGCGGTGGTGTGGGGAACGGCGGGGACCAACGGCCAGCACGCGTACTTCCAGCTGCTGCACCAGGGCACGAAGCTGATCCCCGTCGACCTGATCGGCGTCGTCGAGCCGGCACACGACCTGGGTGAGCACCACGACCTGTTGATCGCGAACCTGCTCGCGCAGGCCGAGGCGCTGGCCTTCGGCCGCACCGCGGAGGAGGTCGCCGCCGAGGGCGTCCCGCCGGATCTCGTCCCCCACCGCACCTTCCCGGGCAACCGACCGACGACCACGATCCTCATGCGCCGGCTCACGCCGGGCGCGCTCGGGCAGCTGATCGCGCTCTACGAGCACAAGGTGCTGACGCAGGCCGCGATCTGGGGTATCGACCCCTTCGACCAGTGGGGGGTCGAGCTCGGGAAGACCCTCGCGGGTCGGATCGTGCCCGAGCTGACCGGACCAGATCCCAAGCTCGAGCACGACGCGTCGACGAACGCGCTCATCCGCCGGTACCGCGAGATGCGGGGGAGGACGTAAGCCCATCGGCGCCGGGTCGCAGACGCTCTCCTCGGTGACATCAGCCCCCGGAGAGCCTCTGGCGAGCGAGCGGCACCAGCGCGACCGCCTCGGCACGGATCTCCTCGGCCTCCCGGAGCCGCTCGAGCCAGGCCGACGGCAGCCCGCGCTCGCCGTCCCGAGCGCCGAGGAGGGCACCCGACACCGCCGCGTTGGTGTCGGTGTCGCCGCCGAGCGAGACGACCCGTCGGAGCTCGGTCTCCGCGTCGCCGCCACGGAGCAACGCCTGGAGGGCCACGCCGGCCGTGAAGAGGCAGAACCCCTGGTCCGGGCCGTCGATCGGCCGGCTCCCGCCCACCGCCTCCACCAGGAACTCCAGCTCCTCACCGCCGTCGAGGTGGCGCGCGGCGCCCAGCGCCTCGCGGACGGCGTCCTCGGCGGGCTCGCCGCGGACGAGGGACGCCGTCGTGAGCGTCACCACGAGCACCGCGGTCCGGCACCGTCCGTCGACGTGGGTGAGCGACGACAGGGCCGGCGCGAGCTCGTGCAGCAGGTCGGGTCGGTGGGCGTAGGCCACACCCAGGGGCGCGCAGTACATCACCGATCCGTTCCCAGCGGAGACCTCGGGTCCGCGCTGCTCCCAGACCTCCTGCGCCACGGCGGCGGCGTCCTCACCACCGGCCACCCGCCGCAACACTCGCCCGGTGAGCGATCCGACGTCGGGCGGGTCCGAGCGGATCCACTCCACGTGTCGCCGGAGGAGGTCCTCTGCGTCGAACCCGCCGCACGCGGCGAGGCTCCGCATGAGGTTCCGTGCCATCGCGGTGTCGTCGGTCGTCGAGCCGGGCGGGAGGTGCATCCACGGCAGCTCGAGCGCGGGGGCCGGCTGGGGGACGTTGCGCCCCCGGAGGAACTCGAACGGCGCTCCGAGCGCGTCGCCGAGCGCGAGGCCGAGAACGCTGCCGGTCACCCGTTCCGCGAGGTCCACCGGCGGATGCTACCCGGTCAGGTCACGGGCCCGATTGGTACCCTAGTCGGCCGCATGGACAAGATCGGACCTCGCCACAAGATGTGCCGCCGCGTCGGCCAGCCCGTCTGCGGGCGGCCGAACTGCCCCTCCGTCAAGCGTCCGTACCCGCCGGGTCAGCACGGGCGGGGGCGCAAGCGCATCTCCGAGTACCAGGTGCGGCTGCTCGAGAAGCAGAAGCTCCGCGCGATCTACGGCGTCGGCGAGCGGCAGATGCGCATCTACTACGACCGCGCCAGCCGCAAGCGCGGTGTCACCGGCGAGGAGCTGATCCGTCAGCTCGAGACCCGCCTGGACGCCGTCGTGCTCCGCATGGGCTTCGCGCTCACGCAGCGCCAGGCGCGACAGCTCGTCTCCCACGGGCACGTTCGGGTCAACGGCCGGCGCTTGGACGTCCCGAGCGCTCAGATCAGGCCGGGGGACACGGTCGAGCTCTCCGAGAAGGCCCGCAACTTCGTCTACGTGCGCGAGGCCCTCGAGCTCGCGCCGGACGCACCCCCGTACCTGTACGTGAACAAGGACCAGCTCCAGGGCACCCTGTCACGGTACCCGGAGCGCGATGAGATCCCGCTCCCGGTCCCGATCGAGGAGCGCCTCATCATCGAGTACTACTCGTAACCGGCCGCCCGCAGGGCGGGATCGCCCTCGCCGCCGCCTGAGTGCGCCGCGGGCTCAGGTCTCGTCGAAGTCCCGGCCACCCCCGCACCCGTAGGTCCGGCGGATCTCATGCGTCGCCTTCTCCATCGCCGCGTAGAGCTCCTCGGCCTCCTCGGGGGACAACTCGGTCTTGAGCACCTTGAAGCAGGCCTGCTCCTCCTGGGCGAAGTGCCGCTCGACGGCGCCCCGGAGGTCGGTCAGGATCTTGCGCATCTGCGCCTCCTGCTCGCCCCCCAGTCCCGCCTTCAAGAGCTCGCCCTGGATCCGCTCGAGCTCGTCGGTCAGCCGCGCGATCTCCCGGTGCTCGTGGAGCATCTCCTTGGTGACCTCGTCGGTCCCGGCGACCCGACGGAGCACGGGGAAGACGGTGCGTCCCTCGCCGACCGCGTGCGGGATGAGGTCATGCTCGAGCGTGTCGAGCAGGCCGCCGGTCTCGGCGCGGAGCAGGATGGGCGAACCGTCCTCGATCTCGCCCTCCACCCGGTCGATCGCGGCGATCAGGGGAACGAACTCACGGTGCTTCTCGCACATGGGATCGGTCATCGTCTTCCTCCGTTCCGGCCACGCTGGGCCGGGGGTCCACCCCCACGCACCCACCGTAGGCACGCGGCGAACGTCAGGGCATGGACAGGTGTCCCGAGGCGAACGGGTCGTTCGCCCGTACAGGCTGGACCGGCCGCCTGAGCCGTGATCAGCCAGCAGCGGTCGTGAGGAGCAACGGATCGGCGTCCCGCGTACCGGGGGCGGCGCGAGCGAGGCCGGGCGAGGGGTCGCACCGATGTCGGATCCCATCCGGCCGGAACCATCGGACCTGTCCGTCCGGCTCCCGGGCCAACCTCCACCCATACTCGTGGACCAGGCGGTGGTGGAACCAGCAGATCAGGACGAGGTTGCCGAGCTCGGTTCGCCCGCCGTCTCGCCACCACCGGACGTGGTGGACCTCGGTGAAGGCTCTCATCCCGCAGCCGGGGAACCGACACCCGCGGTCTCGGTAGCGCACCTGCCGGACCATCCACGCCGGCGGCTCGCGCCGCATCCGATCCATCGCCACCACGTCGCCGGCCGCGTCCTCCACGGAGACCTGGATCCTCGCGGTGCACGCGAGGCGCTGCGCGACCTCGGGAGCGATCGCCGGACCGTCCTCCAGCTCCGCGCTCCCCGAGCCCGCCGCGAGGCGCTCGAGGTCCGCGTGCAGGATCACCGTGGCACGGTCCGGGTCGGGGTCGCCGGCAAGGCGAGCCGAGCACAGCACGACGAGCGCGTCCGCACGGCGGGCCGAGGCGAACGCGGTGTCCTCCTCACCGGGCATCACGGGGACGTCCTGGACTGCGCGCTCGATGGCTCGCGCCACCACCGCACCCTGGGCCGCCGGCAGCTCGGCCGTGAGGGCGAACCGCCGGCCCTCGTCGCAGTACCACCACCCAAGGGTGCGGGCGCGCTCGGCCTCCACGACCTGCGCGCGTGTGGTCCGGGCCATCATGTCGCCGCGGCGCCGGACCGTGGCGCAGGAGACCCCCTGCGCCCATCGCACGAGCCGGGACTCGTCCTCGGGTGTGGCGAAGCGGGTGAGCTCGACGACCTTGTCGATGCCGAGCTCTCCCCGGGCGAGCGCTTCGGCGACGCGGGGCAGGCGCTCGAGAGCACGAGCGGCGGCGATCCAGCGGTGTGCCTTCCAGCTCGAGATGCCGTAGCGCATCGACAGCCAGTGAGCGAGGTCCCTGGCGCCCTCGTCGTGCCAGATCTCGAGCTCGTCGGCCCTTGCGATCAGCTCCAGGAGTGCGCGGAGGGCTGCGCCCACCCGCGCGTGGGCCTCGTCCATGTCGGCCAGCAGCCCGGTGTCTGGTCCAGCATCCAGGGTGACGTCGGCAGCGAACACGTGTTCGATGCTATCCGCACTGCCTCCGCTCGTCTGTGAGCTCGGTCACACCGGCCGAGGTTCCATGCGCCAACGGCGTGGCGCCTCGTCCTGCGCCCGGCTCACCCCTCGGGCGTCGGCTGCAGGGCGCTGCGGACGAACGCGATGACCTCGCGCTCGCGGCGGCGGAGCGAGGCGCGGCTCTTGTCCTCCCCGACCATGGCGCGGAGCACGCTCGCCTCCGTGAGCGAGCCGACCACGGCCGTGTAGAGCTGGAACAGGAGGAAGGTCGGGTCCTGCTTGCGGATCTCGCCCGCGTCCATCCCGGCCTGGAGGAAGGTCACCGCTCTGCGCTGGAGGGCGTCGAGGTTGCCGGCCAGCTGCTCGAACGCCTCGGGGCCGAGCCGGCTCGCCTCGCGGATGAACATCGGGAACTCGGGCCACTCGCCGGCCAGGCCGAACACCGCGTGGATCACGGCCTCGGCCCTGCCCCAGTACGTCTCCTTGCCCTCGAGCCCCGCCGCGATGACCTCGGCGAGCCGATCGCCGGCCGCGCGAAGGCTCGCCTCGAGCAGGGCCTGCTTGGTCGGGAAGTAGTACAGCAGCGTCTGCTTACGGACGTTGCACGCCGTCGCGATCTGCTCCAGGCTCGCGCCTTGGTAGCCGTCCCGGCCGAAGGCGCGGATCGCCTCGTCGATGAGGGCTCGCCGACGCCGCTCGCCCCCGGTACGGGTCACCGGCTCACCGCCACGTCGGGCGCGGGCCCGTCCGTCGGATCGGTCGGGAGCCCTCCCAGGTCCGGAGCCAGGAAGGCCCGGAGGGGCCGGCGAGCTTGGGCGTCTCCTGCCGGCCGGCGCGCCGCCTGGCCTCCCACCACGTGGTCCGATCCTCATCGAACAGCTCGGCGATCGCGTGCTGCATCCGCAGCGACAGCTCTTGGTGCGTCTCGCCCTCGGCCGGAAGGAGCGGTCGCCCGTACCGGACCCGGATCGGCGGTCGTCCGGGCTTGGGCCAGGACCGGCCCCTGGGCATCGCCGCGTAGGCGCCCACGATCGCGATCGGCACGACCGGGAGGTCCATCTCGATCGCGAGCCGAGCCGTGCCGTGGCGGAACCGCTGCACCCAGCCGTCGGCCGAGCGCGTCCCCTCCGGGAACACGATCAGGTTCCAGCCCTCGCGGACCAGCTCGCGCGCCTTGGCCGTGGCACGCTCCCCGCCCCCGCGCTCGATCGGGAACCCGCCGTAGACGAGCGCCGTGAAGGCGGAGCGCCACCACACGTCGAAGAAGTAGTCCTTGGCCGCCGCCGCGGCGGTCTTGTTGCGCCACTTCGGCGGCAGCGTGGTGAGGATCAGCGTCGCGTCCAGGTGGCTGGAGTGGTTGCTGATGAACATCACCGGCGGCCGGAGCCCGTCGAGGTTGTCCAGCCCGTAGACGGATGGGGCGGTCTCGTTCCACACGATCGGCTTCATCGCGGCGGACAGGATCACGTCCCGTGCGATGCGGCCAGCTTCGGTGCGGGCCCAGTCCGTGGGGAACTCCCATCGCTCCGGGGGGGCGGTCACGCCCTCGGCGGATCGCGGCATCACGGGCCGGCGCCCCCAGCGCCAACCCTTGGCGACCTCGCGCAGCTCGTCCCGGAAGCTACCGCCGCCCATCAGCGCACGTCCGCGATCATGAAGGGAGGCATGTGGAAGTACGTCATCGACGGGCTCCGCCCCACGGTCTCGCCCGCCATCTCGAGGGCGTCACGGAACGTCGTCGCCGCCCGGTAGCCCATCCGCTCGCATGCCTTGCGGTTCCCGCCCACGACGATCACATCGCCCAGGTACTCCAGGGCGTGTGCGCCCCAGTACCACATGTAGAAGGGGTGCACGCCGTGGTACGCGTAGCTGTTGCGGTACAGGTGGATGTACCAAGGATCGCGCGCGTACCGCTCCTCGTACTTCGACTCGATCGTCGAGGGGTCCTTGGTATCGGCCAGGACCTCCTCGAAGAAGTCCACGTAGCTCGGGTGGTGCACCTGGTGGAACTCCCAGGGCACGGGATGGAACATGATCAACACCCCGCCGGGTCGCACCAACGGCTTGTTCCGGTACATGTTGAAGACGTACCCGGGCCCCAGGCAGTGGACGAGGATCGGGTTCATGATCGAGTTCACGTTGTACGGCCCCAGGTACGGCAGCCCGATCACCATGATGTCGCTCTGCCCGTCGACCTCGACCAGCTGCTGCTCGTGGAGCTTCGCGAGCGTGCGCTCGTGGACGGGATCGGTCGCGCCCGCGTTGACGCCGGTGACCCCGTAGGGCGAGCGCATCCGCATCCAGACCTGGTGCTTGGCCGGTCCCGGCGACATGTCGTTCAGCTTCTTCGCCGCCAGGTAGGTCGCCTGCGAACGCGCCGACCACTCCCACTCGCGCTCGTTCATGAACCCGAACGGCTCGGGGAACACGTTGTTGTTGAGCGTGGTCTCGATCGTGAACACGCGGATGCCGGCGTCGGCGATGACCTTGCCCATCCGCCGCAGCGAGTCATGGATCGCCGAGCGCCCCTCGCGCGGGTCCATGTACGAGCGCGAGTGCAGCAGCGTGTGGACGTTGTGGTGGTGCCGAACGCTCCGGTAGCTCGCGAGGCCCGTGCCGACCGACTTGTGGCCGCCGTCGAGCGCGACCAGGTTGATGTTCACGTAGACCAGCAGGTCCGACTCGGCGGCGCGCCTGTTGAGCTCGACCTCCTCGCCTTCGTCGGTCGTACCGACCAACAGCAGGTTGTCCGGATCCTCCGCGTCGTGGTTCTGGAGGTCCTTCGGGTAGAAGGAGCGGTACACACGCTCGCCGACCGCGTGCTTGATCTCGGGGCCGGTCATCCTGCGGTGCAACGAGTTGGCCATGTACAGCTTGAGGTCTTCCACCCCGCGGCGGGCGGCCAGCTCGATGACCTCCTCCAGCACCAGCTGGCGGACGTCGGGCGATCGCATCGGGGGCAGCGGCAGGGAGATGTCGTCGATCGCGATGGTCAGCTTCATCCCCGGCTTCAGCAGCTCGGCGAGCGGCTCGCTCCCGTGCGGGTTCGCGATCGCGTGACGGATCGCGCCGCGGACATCGCGGATCTTGGGCAGCGCGTCGGGCGGATAGACGACCCGCGTGCCGAGCGGGAACCTCTGGAGCCGGAACCCCTCGCCCTCGTGGACGAGGAGCGCCGGCGTCCGCTCGTCGACTTCGAGCACGAACCCCGGTCGAGCCATGTGTCGGTCCTTTCTCAGATGCCCTCGGCCCTCGGGTCGAAGGCCACCTTGAGCGTGCCGAGCCGTCCCGCGCCGAGCGCGTGGTCCAGCGCCTCGCGCCAGCGGGACAGCGGGTAGGTCGCGCCGACGACCCCGTCGATCGGGTTGTCCAGCGCCAGGTCGATCGCGATGTCGAAGGCGTGCCGCCGGTCCCCATCCAGGGTCTCGATCCCGCCCGTGTACGAGCCCACCAACTCGAGCTCACGGAACCACAGCGGCGTGAGATCCGGTCCCTGCACGGGGATGCCAGCGAGCACGATCCGCCCGCCGGCACGCGTCGTGCGCAGGGCCAGGTCGAGCGAGGACCTCGAGCCCACGCAGTCGATCGCGACGTCCACGCCCCCCATGAGGAAGCTCGGGCCCATCTCCGGCCTGAGCTTCATCGCGCGGGTCGAGCGGCGGATCGCGTCGATCGCCTCGCCCGGCGGGACGACCTCGGTCGCGCCGAACGCCTCGGCCCATGCGCGCTGCTTCCCGTGCTTGGCGACCACGGTGACGCGCCCGGCCCTGGTGAGCTGCTTCAGCGCGAGGAGGGTGAGCACGCCCACCGTCCCCGAGCCGATCACCAGGACGTCGGCGTCGGGGGCGACGTTCGAGCGCAGGGCCGCGTGCACGGCGCACGCGAGCGGCTCGACGAGCACCGAACGCCGGTTGGAGAGCTCCTCCGGCACGGGGTGCAGCTGCGACCGGTGCGCGACCAGCATCCGGCTCCACCCGCCGCCGGTCTCTGCGCAGTAGCCGGTCTGGAGCCCCGGCGCGATGTGGCCGGTCGTCACGCGATCGCATCGGCCCGAGAGCCCTGCGGCGCAGTTCTCACAGGCCTCGAGCCCTCGAGCTGCGCACTTGAGGACGGGCTCCAGAACCACGCGGGTCCCCGCCGGCAGGTCCTCCAAGCCGTCCAGCAGCTCGCCCACGACCTCGTGGCCCGGGACGAACGGCATCGAGACGAGCGGCGAGAAGTAGAAGCTGGACTTCCCCGAGATCGTCGCCAGGTCCGAGCCGCAGATCCCCGACAACAGGGGCCGGACACGGGCCCAACCGGGGGCCGGGAGCTCCGGATCGCGCTTGTTGATCAGGCGCAGCGGCGCGAGCGGACCCGAGAGCAGTCCGGGCAGACGATCCCCGACCGTCCGCGCGGCCAGGTACCGCGGGACGGATCGGAACAGCTCGAGCGACTGGACGGTCATCTCAACGCACCGCCGGCTTCGGGAAGCGGACGCGCGGCATGCCGCCGGACATCTCCCAGTCCTCGATCGGCCAGCGCCGGCGCTTGGCGACGCGCAGGAGCGCTGCGTCCGGCGAGACCGCCACGGGGTTGCCGACCGCGCGGAGCAGCGCGAGGTCGGAGTGGCTGTCCGCGTACGCGTACGACTGCTTGAGGTCGGCGCCCTCGATCTCCGCGTAGCGACGCAGCCACGCGCCGCGGGCCTCGCCGACCAGCGGGGGCTCGGCCATGAACCCCGTGTAGACGCCGTCCCTGACCTCGAGCTTGGCGCCGATCACGACGTCGAACAACGGGGCCAGGGGCTTGACGAACGGCTCGGCTGCGGCCGTGATCATGATCGTGCGGTGCCCGGCTGCGCGATGCTCACGGACGCGACGGACGGCCGCCGCCGAGACCTTCTGGAGCATGAACTCGGACACGACCTCGTCGACCAGGCGCTCCACGCCCTCGACCGTGGCGCCCTCGTACCGACGGAAGAACGTGCGCAGGAACTCCCCTCGGTCGCGCCGGTCGGCGAGCAGGTACGAGGGGATCCGTCCGAACACGCTCACGAGCTCGGCCGGCCACTGGTCCCACGGCAGGTCCGCGAGGCGCGACCACACGTAGGACTCCACCACGTTGGAGGGAAGGATCGTGCCCTCCACGTCGAAGAGCGCGAGCACCAGCTGCTCCCGCTCGCGGATCCGCACCTTGGGCTTGGTCCGCGCGCTCGAGAGCGCCCGGAGGCCGGCGGTGACGGCCGGGCAGTGCACGTCCTGCAGGTAGTGCTTCCAGTCGACGTCGGTCGAGTCGAACGGGAACCGCTTCTGGTCCCCCTTCGTGAGCGTGTTCCACAGCTCCACCGTCCGGTCGTCCGTGTAGATGACCTCGGCCTCCGTGTAGACGCCGTACAGGTCCGCGTAGCGGCGCACGAAGTCCACCCGTCCGCGGTCGCGATCCACGCGCCCCACCAGGTCGCGCATCCGCTTGGACTTCGGCAAGTGGCTCACGACCTTGTCGGCCAGGTCGACGAACCGCTCGGCCGTGCGCAGGCGCTGCTCGACACGGATGTGACCGGGGAACGCCCACTCGGGGACCTTGACCTCGCCACGGCCCTGGATCGGCAGCGGGTGCTGCTGGAAGTACTCGCGCACCCAGCGGTACAGGTCGATGAAGACCAGCGGGTTCCGCGAGCCCGAGCTCACGTGGTAGTAGGCGGGCGCGTCCGGCTCCGGCGGGGTCGACGCCACGGTGAGCAGGGCGTTCACGACGTGGTCGGCTGGGATCACGTCCAGGATCCCCTCCGGGATGCCGGGGAACTCGGGGATCGCGCCGCGGCCGTACGCGAGGATGATCGGGTCCGCCATCTTGAACCCCTCGATCCAGCCCGGGAAGGGGTGGCGGTAGGAGCTCTCGATGATCGACGGCCGGACGATCGACAGCGGGACGCCGTGCTCGGCCGCGAGCTCCTCGACGGCCCGCTCGCCCATCGCCTTGGTGAAGGTGTAGTTGTCGGGCCACCCGAGCGTCTGCGCGCGGGCGCGGCCGTAGTTGACCAGACGCTTGGTGACCCAGCTCTTGCGCCGCTCCTCGGCGTCGTCGGCCACGGTCTGCGGACCCGCGCGCGAGTGCTCACGCCGGGCCTTGGCGAGGAAGCTGTCCAGCATCTCGGGCTTCCGCGAGGCCGCCTCCACATCGCGGCGGGCCTGCAGCGCGAGCTCCGCCTCGGTCCGCCAGTCGATCGAGTGGTCCAGGGTCGCCTCGGGGATCACGCCCTTGCGGTTGCCGGCGACGTAGGCGGTCGAGACATGCACGAGGTGCGGCCGCGAGCCGCTCTCCAGCACTGCCTCGTAGAAACGGAGGGCGCCGAACAGGTTGGTCTGGAACCCCTCGTCGATCGGCGGGTCGAAGGAGACCGTTGCGGCGCAGTGCACCACGACGTCGATGTCGTGGGGCAGCCCGAGCGGCTCGTCCTGGGCGAGGTCGCCCTCCACGACCTCCACGCGCTCGTCGATCAGCGCGAGGAGGCCGTCGTAGCCGAGCTTCTCCCGCAGCGCGTTGAAGGCTGGGCGGGCGAGGATCGACTCCAGCCGCTGGCGTCCCGACGAGCCGAGCTGCGCCCGGATCAGCAGGATGAGCTGCGTGTCCGGGAAGTCGGTCAGGACGCGCTCGGCGACGGCCTGCCCGAGGAACCCGGTGACGCCGGTGACCAGGACGCGCTTGCCGGCGAGCGCCTTCACGATCGAGGTCCGACGCCGGGCGGGGCCGCGGCCGCTCTCTACCATGCGGCAGATTATGCCCTCTCTACCGGTCGGTAGACAAGCCTGCGAACTCGACGCGAAGGCTCGGAGCTCCGGGTCCTTCGTCTCGATCACCGGGCGACGTGTGCCGCCCCGCGATGACCGCCGAGCCGTAGGCTGTGGCTCAGTGACGACGCCGGAGCCCGTGACGCAAGGTCCCGCGACCCCTTCGCCCGCCGCCGAGCCCGCCACGCCGGCGCCCGCACGATGGCGGGAGGTGTTCGCGGGTGCGCGGGGACGACTGACGACCGGGCTCCTGCTGCTCGAGGCGCTCGTCGCGATGCAGATCCTGGTGGTGGCCACCGTGATGCCGGCGGTGCGTGACGAGCTCGGCGACCTGCAGCTGTACGGGTGGACGTTCAGCGCGTCGGGGTTGGGGCAGTTCGCCGCGATCCCGATCGCCGGGCACGCGATGGACCGGTTCGGCGCCCGACGGCTGCTCGCGGTCACGCTCGTCGTGTACTCGGCGGGCCTCGGGCTGGCGGCCCTGGCGCCCAGCATGCTGGTGCTCGTGCTCGCGCGGCTGATCCAGGGGATCGGGGGCGGGGCCGTCTACGCCGTCTCGCTCGGCACGGTGGCCAAGACCTACCCGGAGGCGATCCGTCCGCGGGTGCTCGCGCTCCTCGCTGCGATGTGGCTCCTGCCCGGCCTGATCGGACCACCGCTCGGCGCGGCGCTGGCGCACACCGTCGGGTGGCGGTGGGCGTTCATCGCGCCGATCCCCCTGCTCCTGATCGCGGCGGTGCTCACGTTCCCGGCGCTGCCCGATGGGATGTCCGACCGCGAGGCGCGGATCTCGCTCCTGCCGCCGCTGGTGCTCGCCGGCGGGGCGGCGATGTTCCTGGCGGGGCTGACCGACCTCTCGCCGTGGTCGATCCCCCTCATCGTGGCGGGCCTGGCCGTGGCGCTCCCCGCCCTGCTGCGGATCGTTCCCAAGGGCACGCTGACGGCGCGGCGAGGGTTCCCCGCCGCCTCGGCGGCGGCGTTCCTGCTCTCCGTCTCGTTCGTCTCGGCCGATGCGTTCCTCACGCTGATGCTGACCTCGGTGAACGGCCGAACGCTGGCCGAGGCCGGTCTCGTGATCACGTGCGTCACGATCGCGTGGACCCTCGGCAGCTGGTGGCAGTCGCGCGTGGCGGTGTCCAGGGACCTGGGGAGCCTGGTGATCGTCGGGTCGGTCCTGGTGATCGTCGGGACCCTCGCGGCGGCCGGGGGGCTGCTGCACTGGCCGCTCGCGCTGCCGTACGTGGGATGGTCCGTCGCGGGGTTCGGGATGGGCATCGCCTTCCCCACGATCCCGCTGTCGGTGATGAACGCCTCGGCGGCGGGCGAGGAGGCGAGCGAGCTCTCCTCGGTGCTCCTGATGGACACGCTCGGGGTCGCGGTGGGCGCGGGCCTCGGCGGGGCGAGTGTCGCGCTCGCCGAGACGTCCGGCGCCGAGCTGCGGGCCGGGATCGCCGGGGCGTTCGCGATCGGGCTCGTGGCGGCGATCCTGGTGCTGGCGATCGCGAGGCGGCTGCCGGTCGCGCGGCGCGAGGCCGAGGCGTCGGCCTGACGAACGGGAGAGGCGCGAGGGGCGCCCTGCCGGCCCTTGACGGCGTTGGAGACGCCGTGCATGTCACCCGGCCGGTAGGAGCCGTTCAGGGTCCACGCGCGTAGACTCGCGAGCCGATGGAGATCTCCGAGCTGCAGTCGGCTCTGCGGCGCACCTACTACGAGCGCGACGCGGACCGGGGGCCGGATGCGACGTTCCGGTGGCTGACCGAGGAGGTCGGTGAGCTCGCGAAGGCGCTACGGCAGGGGGACCCAGGTGAGCTCGAGCACGAGTTCTCCGACGTGCTCGCGTGGCTCGCGTCCCTGGCCAACCTGACCGGCATCGAGCTGGATCGGGCGGCGGCACGCTACGCGGAGGGCTGCCCGAGGTGCGGCGCCTCGCCGTGCGCGTGCGACTTCGTCCCGTGACGATCGAGGTCTCCTCGCCGGCGTCGAGGTCCTCAAGCGCCGCCGGAGCCAGGCTGCAGGCGGAGCAGATGCGCCCGTTGGCCTACCGGCGGCGGTAGACGGTTCGGCGGTGCGTGGCGCGGTGCACGAGCACCGTCCGGCTCTCCTCGTCCACCTCGTAGATGATCCGGAAGTCGCCACGCCGGGCCGACCTCAGCCCTTCGAGCTCCCCACGGAGGGGCTTGCCAGCCCTTTCTGGGTTCTCGGCGATCGATCCGAAGATGGTCTCGATCACGGCCGCTCTCACCGCCTGGGGCTGGCGGTCCAGGTGACGGAGACCCTCGGGGGTGATCTCGACCTCGTAGGCCACCTACACGTGGTCCTCGAGCTTCAGGCGCTTGCCCTCGGCCGCCTCGCTCCGTGACCGGCGGATCGACTCCAGGAGCTTCCGATCCTGGACGATCTCGATCGTCTCCTCCAGGGCCTCGAGCTCATCCGGGCTGAGGAGAACGGCCGCCGGCCTGCCGTTGCGGGTCAGCAGGAATCGCTCGTGCTCGGCCGACACCCGGTCGACGAGCTCCGACAGGTGCGCCTTCGCCTCGGTGAACGGAACCGTCTCTGGCATAACTGGTCAGTATCCTAACCAGTCTGACGCGACCGGGCAACCGCCCCGTCACAGCGCGGCGCGGATGCGCTCGGCCACCTCGGAGAGGGAGGCGAGCCCGGGGGCCCGGCCGGACGCGTAGCGCGGGATCAGGTGGACGTGCAGGTGCATGACCTCCTGGCCGCCGAGCGGGCCGTTGGCCTGGCGGACGTACAGCCCGTCGGGCGCGAACGCGGACCCGATCGCCGTCGCCACATGGTGGGACGTCCGCCAGACCGCCTCCCACAGCTCGGGGTCGACGTCCCAGACGTCCTGCGCGTGCTCCTTCGGGATGATCAGGGTGTGGCCCTCGCCGGCGGGGTGGATGTCGAGGAACGCGAGCGTGCGCTCGTCCTCGTACAGGCGGTCGGCGGAGGCCTCGCCCGAGCCGATCCGGCAGAAGACGCAGTCGGTCACGAGCGCGCCAGCACCGCCTCGGCGATCTGGACCGCGTTCAGCCCCGCGCCCTTGCGCAGGTTGTCGCCGCACGCGAACAGCAGCAGCGTGTCGGCGCGGTCGGGGTGCTGCCGGACGCGCCCGACCAGCACGTCGTCGAGGCCGGCGGCCTCGAGCGGGCTCGGGTAGACGAGGTTCGCCGGGTCGTCGCGGACCTGCACGCCGGGGGCCTCGACGAGGACCTCGCGGGCCTCGGCGGGGGTCAACTCGCGCTCGAACGTCGCCTCGACGCTCACCGAGTGGCCCACGGCGACCGGCACCCGCACGCACGTCGCGGCGATGGAGAGCTCGGGCAGCGAGAGGATCCGCTTGGCCTCGCGAGCCATCTTGATCTCCTCGAACGTGAACCCGCTCCCCTCGTCGAAGGCGTCGATCTTCGCGACCACGTTGTAGGCGATCGTCTTGCCGAAGACCTCGCCGACCGGCAGCGAGTCGAGCTCGGGATGCCCGAGGTCGTCCTCCTGCCCGTGGAGCTTCTCGACCTGCTCGGCGAGCTCGGTCACGCCGCGGTGGCCGGCGCCCGAGACCGCCTGGTACGAGGACACGCTGAGCGAGCGGAGGCCGGCCGCTCGGTGGAGCGGGGCAACCGCCATCAGCGTGGTGATGATCGTGCAGTTGGGGACGCAGTAGACGCGCGTGCCCGGGTCGATCGCCTCGGGGTTGACCTCGGGGATCACGAGGCCGGCCCAGGGCTCCATCCGGAACGCCGACGAGTTGTCGATGCACACCGTGCCGTTCTCGGCGGCCTGCGGCACCCACGTCTTCGCCACGGCACCACCGCACGAGCTGAGGGCGATGTCCACACCGTCGAGCGCCTCGACCGACAGGAGACCGACCGTGTGGTCCTGGCCGCGGAACCGCACGACCCGGCCGGCCGAGCGCTCGGACGCGAGCGGCACGAAGTCGTCCACCGGGAAGTCCCGCTCCTGCAGGATCCGGGTCATCTCCCGGCCGACGGCTCCCGTGGCTCCGACGACGGCGACGCGCATGGTCCGCCCATGGTACCGGCCCACGACCGGCTGGTTCGTACGCGCAGCGCGTTCGTACTACGCTCAGACGAGTCATCGGGGAGGTCCTCTCCCGAGGCGGGGTGAGCCCTCCCCACGAGGCGCGGAAGGAGGGCCCCCATGCAACGCCTCCGCATCCCAGCGATCGTGATCGTCTCGGTCCTCGCGTTGCTCGCGACGACGCAGGCGACGGCCGGGCCGTCGCCTGCCGGGAACCTCACGACGCTGACACCGGGCAGGTTCCTGACGATCGAGCAACAGATCCCGGTCAACGTGGTGTTCGTCGGGTACGAGGAAGGGACCGGCGCGATGGAGGTCGACGAGGAAGAGTTCCTCGCCGACCTGCCGAGCACCTACCGCTCGATCAACCGGTACCCGTCCTTCTACCTCGGGAACCAGCCCACCGGCCTGCGGTTCACGTTCGACTACGACGTGACCTGGGCGGACACGGACTTCGAGGACGCGTTCTTCGGGTACCTGGGCTCGATCGCGGAGGATCAGCCGCTCACCCTGTTCCAGGAGCTCTACAACGAGCAGGTGGCCAGCTCGCTCGAGGTGACCGACAACGCCTGGATCGACGCGCCGTCGGTGGAACAGTGGCTCGCGGACAACACGGAGAGCGAGCTCGGCGTCGACACGACCGACTACACGATCTTCTTCGTGAACTGGTACGGGCGAGAGGACTTCCGGTTCCACGTCTACACCAAGACGGACGAGCCGGACCCGGACACCGGGTACAACTTCGGTGAGCTCCGGGAGTCGCGGAAGATCATCGCGTGGGGCGGCACGACGCCCGACGACGAGGAGACCGGCCTCGGTGACCTGCACCGGATCTGGTTCTACGACCTGTCGGCAGGGCCCGAGGCCTGGACGGACAACTGGAACGTCGACGACGCCGACCTGGACGGGAACGGCGAGATGGAGTACCGGATGCCGCCGGTGTGGGAGTACGGCAACACCGGGTACCGGCCGTTCGACGACCTGACCGGGGACCTGGCCAAGGTCGCGCGGTACGTGGCCATCGACATGCTGTTCACGACGTCGCCGCTGTACAAGGTGGCGCTGTCGCCGCCCGCACTCCCGGAGGACATCCAGGTCGACATCAGCCTCTACCAGGGCGACCCGACGGTGGACGGCAAGGACTACGTCGACCCCTCGTTGGTCGAGCAGGAGCTGGGTGAGCTCCAGCCGTTCAACGGCATCTCCGTCGAGGTCACGGACACGGCATTCACGAGCCGCGCGCTCGAGGTCTACCTGTGCTGGCTGTTCGGGCCCTCGTGCTACGGCAACCGGCTGTTCGGCATCGCGTTCGCCGACCTGTTCCTGTACCACCAGGACAAGATCACCAGGTTCCTGGAGGGAGACGGCGACTACGAGCTGCCGCTGTTCGCGTACAACACCACCGAGGACCTGAGCAACGGCGGGCTCCTCGGATACGCGGACGACAACTGGGCGGACGGGACGCAGAGCTTCGTGTTCGCCTTCGATGACCCGTTCCTCCGGTCGTTCGGCTACGGGCTGACCACCACCGTGATCCACGAGGTCGGGCACCACCTCGGCCTGTCGCACCCGCACGACGGGTACGACTCCGAGGACGACATCGACTTCGGCGCCGCGGACGAGTTCTACTTCACGTGGTCCGGGGACGAGTCGAACTCGATCATGAGCTACATCGACCTGAACTGGGACTTCAGCCAGTTCGACCGGGACAACATGAACCGGTTCTTCGTGGCGACGTACCTGAACCAGGCCAACGTGATCCTGGCCAAGGTGCTCAAGGCTCCGAAGGCATGGAGGGTCGCCGGGTCGATCATCGAGGACGCCGACGCGGATGCTGCCTCGGCGCTCGCCAAGTACCAGGCGATGGACTGGGAGGGCGCGGCGTTCGACGCGCAAGCAGCCTACGAGGGCGTGCTGGCGGCGGCCGCCAAGCTCAAGGTCCCCGTCGAGCCACAGGCGTGGCAGGCGGACTACAAGGCGAAGTCGCCCAGCCCACTGTTCGTCGACACGATCCCCTACGAGAAGCTCGTCAACTGAGGGGGAGGCCGGAGCCCGCGTCGTTCCCGGCGCGGGCTCCGTTCCGCTCCGGGCCCGTCAACGGAAGCGCCAGGAGTCGAGCATCCCCTCGAAGCTCGCGGCAGAGACGTCGAAGCTGTCCTCGGTGTCGTTCAGCGTGATCCGCCAGCCGACCTCGTCGCGCACGACGACGACCTCGCGCATCCGGTAGTCGGTCCCGGCGTCGGACGTCGCACTGACGTCCCACTGGCGGGCGGTCACGCCGTCCACGATGGCCTCGCTCGCCGGCCCGGGGACCAGGCCGGCGTCGGCGTCCTGCTGGCGCACGAACCCCGCCCACTCGTCCAGGCCCACCCCCTCCTCCAGGTCCACGGCCTCGACGATCACGGTCGTGGACGCCGTCGGAGGCGCGAACTGGTCGAGCGTCACGTCGGCCCCGAACAGGGCCGGCTCGGCCGTCCACCCGTCGGGCACCGTCAGGCAGTAGCCGAACGCGTCGGACGTGAAGTTGGTGCCCTCGCACGGATCCGGACGCAGCAGGAGGAACCCCCCCGCCGCCGCCACGACGAGCACCAGCCCTCCGACGATCACGTACGGACGCCACCTGGACGGCGGCTTCGGCGGCGCGATCTCCAGGACGGGACCTGCGGACACGGGAGGTCGCTGGGGCGCGAGCGTCACCGGCCCGGGCTCGAGCGAGCGCCCACAGCTCTCGCACGTCTCGCGGTCCTCCTCGTTGGCCGCCCGGCAGGAGGGGCAGACGATCATGCGGACGGAGGCTGGTCGAGCCCGAACCGCGCGTGGATCGCGCGGGCCGCGCGCTCCCCGTCGGCGGCGCGGACCACGCACGAGACGCGGATCGGCGAGGTCGAGATCATCTCGATGTTGATGCCCTCGTCGGCGAGGGCCTCGAACATGTCCGCGGCGACCCCCGGGTGGCTCTTCATGCCCGCGCCCACGAGCGACACCTTGGCGATGTCGTCGTCCACGGAGAAACGGACGGCACCGACCTCGTGCGCGATCCCGTCGAGCGCCGCCTGGATCTTGGGGACCTCCTCGCGCGGGACCGTGAAGGACATGTCGGTCTTGCCCTCGTGCGAGACGTTCTGCACGATCATGTCCACGTTGACCCCCTGCGTCGCGACGGCGCGGAACAGCGCGGCCGCGATGCCCGGGCGGTCGGGCACCTCGTCGAACGTGATCTTGGCCTCGGTGTCGTCGAGGGCGACGCCCGAGATCAGCGGCGCCTCCATCCCGACCTGCATCTGTCCCTCCTTCACGACCCACGTGCCCGGACCCTCGTGGAACGACGAGCGCACGTGGATCGGTACGTCGTTCCGGCGAGCGTACTCCACCGACCTGGACTGCAGGACCTTCGCGCCGGCCGCGGCGAGCTCGAGCATGTCCTCGTACGAGATCGCGTCGATCTTGCGGGCGTCCGGCACCGCGCGGGGATCGGCGGTGAACACCCCGTCGACGTCCGTGTAGATCTCGCACGCCTCGGCTCCGAGCGCGGCGGCCATCGCGACCGCGGTCGTGTCCGACCCGCCGCGACCGAGCGTCGTGATGTCGTAGCTCGTAGACAGGCCCTGGAACCCGGCGAGGATCACCACGTTGCCGGCCTCGAGCGACTCGGCGACCCGCTTCGGACGGATCTCCACGATGTGCGCGGACCCGTGCTGCGTGTCGGTGATGATGCCCGCCTGCGACCCCGTGTAGGAGGCGGCGCGGCAACCCCGGGCGCACACCGCGATCGCGAGCAGCGACATCGCGATCCGCTCCCCCGCGGTGAGCAGCATGTCGAGCTCCCGCGGCTCGGGGGCCGAGGTGATCTGGGTCGCCATCGCGAGCAGCTCGTCGGTCGTGTCTCCCATCGCGGAGACGACCGCGAGGACGTCGTTGCCCGCCTCACGCGTCCGGACGATCCGGTCGGCGACGGCCTGGATCCGCTCGGGCGAGCCGACGGAGGTCCCGCCGTACTTCTGGACGATGATCGCCACCTCGACCTCCGCTGCGCTCCGAGCGCTCAGGGTAGCAAGCGCGCCCGGCGCCACCGGTCAGGCGACGCCGAGCGTCCGCTTCAGGAACTCGAGCTGCACGCGCAAGAGGTTCTCGGTGACGCGTTCCGAGCCCGTCCGGTGGGCGCCCGGCAGCAGGACCAGCTCGTGGAACCGTCCCGCGGCGAACAGCGCGGCCGAGAACGACAGGGTGTGCGCGACGACCACGTTGTCGTCGGCGAGACCGTGGATCAGCAGGATCGGACGTGTGAGGGCGGACGCCTCGGCGACGACCGAGTTGCGGTCGTAGACATCCGGCCCCTCGTCGGGGTGGCCGAGGTAGCGCTCGGTGTAGTGCGTGTCGTACAGGCGCCAGTCGGTGACCGGCGCGCCGACGACCGCCGCGTGGACGACGTCGGGGCGCCGGAGGACCGCGAGCGCCGACAGGTAGCCTCCGAAGGACCATCCCCGCATCCCGACCCGCGAGGTGTCCAGGAACGGGAAGCGCTCGGCCGCGTCGGCGAGCGCGTCGACCTGGTCCTCGAGCGCCAGCGTGAGGGCCCCGCGCACCGACCGGGACCAGGCCGGGCCCCGGCCGTCGGTCCCTCGCCCGTCCACCACGAGCACGGCGAACCCGTGATCGGCGAACCACTGCGACGTGTGGTGCGCTCCCAGCGCTCGCACGACCCGGTTGGCGAACGGCCCCGGCCCGCCGTACGGGTCGAGCAGCACCGGGAGCGGTCCGTCCGGCTCGCGCCCGCCCGGCAGGAACAGGGCGGCGTCCAGCGAACGAGGCCCGAGCGTGAGGAACCGGGGCTCCGGATCGATCACCGAGCGCTCCACGCGGCTCTCGATCGGTCCGACCGCCGTCCCGTCGCGGATGACCGAGACGGTCGGTACCGGCTCGGCGGCGGTGGCCGAGACCACGACCAGGGTCGGGCCCCCCTCGGCCCCCGAGTGCACCCCGGGGGCGGCCGTGAGACGACGTGGCCCGCCGTCGGGCGTCCAGCGCCACAGGTGGACCTCGGTCGGGTCCTCGGACGCGCGGAAGAGCACGCTCACGTCGCCCGAGAGCACCTCGCGGACCTGGAGACCGGGCGGCGTGACGGGCTCGCCGTCGACGGTGAGCCGGTAGGTGTCGGACGCGTGATCGGCCTCGACGGCGACGACCCGGCCGTCCGAGAGGCGGAGCGGGACGTCGCCGACCAGGTCCACCCAGGTGGGGTCCTCGAACGTCCGCACCGCCGCTGCGGCGCCCGATGCGGGGTCGACCTCGAGCAGCTGCGCCCGGGACTGGTCGCGCGTCTGGACGAGGAGCGTCAGGGGCCCACCGCGGCTCCAGTGCACCCGGGCCAGGTACGGGAACGCCTCGCGGTCCCAGGGCACCTCGAGCCGGCCACCGGTCGTCACGTCGAACACGAACAGCTGGACGGTCGCGTCGGTGGTGCCGGCCGCCGGGTACCGGATCGCTCGCGGCGCTTCGTCCGGGCGCGACGGATCCGAGAGGTACCAGGTGCGCACCGCGCGCTGGTCCACCCGCGTCGCCGCGAGCCTGCGGCCGTCGGGCGACCACCAGTGGCCCCGGATCCGCCCCATCTCCTCGGCGGCGATGAACTCCGGCAGACCCCAGAACATGTCGGGGTCGTCGTCCGCCGCGAGCACCCGGTTCCCGCCGTCCAGGTCGCGGACGTGCAGCGCCCCGTCGACCACGTAGGCGACGCGGCGCCCCGTCGGGTCCAGCCGGGGATCGTCCACCGTCCCCGGCACGGTCAGCTCGTCCACCCAGCCCTCGTCGAGGTCGGCGACGAACGGCTTTCCGGCCAGCGCGAAGACCACCCGCCGGACGTCACGGTCCGTGGCGTACGCGGTCACGCCCGTGGACCGCTCGCCCACCCGCTCCCGTCGCGTGCGCTCGGCCTGCGAGAGCTCGGCCTCGTCCTCGGCCGCCCCGCGCTCGCGCGGGTCGAACAGGCACCGCTCGCCGCCGCCATCCACGTCGAGCACCCACAGGCACGTGACGGGGTCGTCACCGGCCCTGGACCGCAGGTACAGCACGCGCGAGCCGTCGGGCGACACGGTGAACGACCGCGGCTGACCGAGGGTGAACCCACGCGTGCGCGCGACCTGGCGTGGGTACTCGTCGAGGCGGGCGGTCGGGTCCATCTACATCTCGCGGCGACCCTCGAGGGCCTGCGAGAGCGTGACCTCGTCCGCGTACTCGAGGTCCCCGCCGACCGGCAGACCGCTCGCCAGGCGGGTCACCCGCACGCCGAACGGCTTCAGCATGGCCGCCACGTACATCGCGGTGGCGTTGCCCTCCAGGTTGGGGTTGGTCGCCAGGATGACCTCGGTCACGCCGTCGCGCTGGACGCGGTCCAGGAGCTCCTGGACGCGCAGATCCTCCGGGCCGATCCCGTCGAGCGGGCTGATCGCCCCGCCCAGCACGTGGTAACGCCCCTTGATGACCCCCGCCTTCTCGATCGTGGAGGCATCCTTGGGCTCTTCCACGACGCAGAGCACCGTCCGGTCGCGTCCCTCGTCGCGGCAGATGCGACACCGGTCGCCCTCGGCCACGTTGCCGCACTCGACGCAGAAGGAGATGCGCTCCTTCGCGTGCACGATGGCCTCGGCCAGGCGCCGGGCCTCCTCCGGTTGGGCCTTGACCAGGTGGAACGCGAGCCGCTGCGCCGACTTGGGACCGATCCCGGGCAGCCGGGACAGCTCGTCGATCAGGTCCTGGATCGGGCCCTCGTACACCTAGGCGCCATCCTCGGTCGCGGGCGTGGCCCCGAGCTCGGCGGCGAGCCGGGCGATGGCCTCGTCCTCGGGCAGCGGAGGATCGTCGTCGACGACCTCGGGTGCCCCCGCCACCACCTCGCGCACCACGCACCGGATCGTCGGCGTGATCCCGAACAGGTCCCGCAGCGCCTCCCGCAGCTCGTCCTCGCGCTGCACCACCTTCTCCACGCCGAACCGGCGATCCGGCGGGAACACCAGCTCCAACGTCTCACCGTCGAACGCCGCGGGCGTCGCGATCTCCAGGAACGACGGCAGGACGGCCTTCCCCGCCGACCGCAGGTGCGCGATCAGCTCCCCCCAGCTCCCCCGGATCATCCCGACATCCACCGCCGCCGTCCCCGCCCCCACGACGGGCTGAACCGCCACCACACCCGCGGGAGGCGTCTCGGCCGGTGCTTCGGCGGCCGCAGGCCTGTCGGGCTTCGCAGCGGGCTCGGCGGGTGCAGCCGGCGGGGTCGCGGCGGAGGAGCTCCCTGAGCCTCCGCCGGGCCGCTCCGCCGCCGAAGCGGCCTCCGTGGTCCCTGCCGCTGGTCGCGAGGCGAGCTCCGGAGCCGCGGCCCCGCCGGCAGCCGCGGGAGGACCCGCCGAGATCCCCGAGATCCGCTCGAGCCGCTCGAGCCGTGCCACCAGCGCGTGCGGCTGGGCATCGGTCTCCGGGATCGTCGCCCGCACGAGCGCGAGCTCGAGCGAGAGCCGTGGCGACGTGGTCCAGCGCATGTCGGTCTGGGCGGCGAGCAGGAGGGAGATCAGGCGCGCGAGCTCGGCGGCGGAGAACTTGGCCGCCTGCGCCCCGAGGCGCTCGATCTCGGACTCGGTCGCGTCGATCAGGTCGTGCTGCCCGGGCGCGGTCTTGACCAGGAGCAGGTTGCGGAAGTGGGTGAGCGTCTCCGAGGTGACGTGGCGGATGTCGAGCCCCTCCTGGACGGCGCGGCTCACGACCTCGAACATCCCCCGGGCGTCGCCCACGCTCACGGCGTCGGCGAGGGCGAACAGCACGTCCGTGCGCCCGGTGCCGGTCAGCGAGGCCACGACGCCCTCGTCCACGTCCCCCGCGCCGAGCACCGACGCCTGATCCAGGAGCGAGAGCGCGTCACGGACCGAGCCCTCGGCCTGCCGCGCGATCGCGTGCGCGGCCTCGGGTGTGAGCTTCATCCCCTCCTCGGCGGCGACCCGCAGGAGGTGCTCGGCCACGGGCTCGAGCGGCACCCGACGGAAGTCGAACCGTTGGCACCGACCGATGATCGTGGCCGGCATCTTGTGGGGCTCCGTGGTCGCGAGCACGAACCGCACGCCGAGCGGTGGCTCCTCGAAGACCTTCAGCAGGGCGTCGAACGCCTCACGCGAGAGCCGCTGCGCCTCGTCGATGATGTAGACCTTCTCGCGTCCCTGGACCGGGGCCGTCGGCGCCTTCTCCCGCAGGTCGCGCGCGTCGTCGACGCCACCGTGGCTGGCCGCGTCGATCTCGACCACGTCCAGGTGCTGGCCCTCGCGGATCGCCAGGCACTGCTCGCAGGTGCCGCAGGGCTCGGCGGTGGGTCCCTGCTCGCAGTTGACCATCTTGGCCAGGATCCGCGCGGTCGAGGTCTTGCCCGTCCCGCGGGGACCGCAGAACAGGAACGCGTGGGCGAGGCGCCCTTCCCGGACCGCGCCCATCAGCGCGCGGATCACGTGCTCCTGCCCGAGGACCTCCTGCGGGCCCTGGGGACGGTACTTGCGGTACAGGGACTGGTACTGCTTCTCCTCGGCCACGCCTCACCCCCGGGCGCCGCTCGCCCCGCTCGGTCCCGCGGGGGGAAGCGCGCGGGAGCAGTCTAGTGGTGGCCGTGCACCCGCCGTCGACCTCGTCGAACCTGGTCGCATCACCGGCCGGTAGCTCCGGTCAGGCGCGCCCGCGGCACCCGCCACGCCCCGCTTACGGCTGCTTCCTTCCGGACCTGACCGGGTTCACGGGATGACGTCGCGCGGGACCCAACCTTCAACGCTCCGTGCCGGGAGCAGACTCGGACCCGACGGGCCTCGGGCGGGGATCCAGCCCCGCTGAAGCGGATTGCGGGTACAGGGCACCGCTAGCTCCCCGCCTGGCACGGCCACCGCGGTCGAGTATACGGGCCGCCCGCGACCGGGCCAGAGCTCACGCGCGAGCGTCCGATACCCTGTGCCGCGTGCTGCCCGTCCGAGCGCTCGTCGTCGACTTCGACGGCACCGCCTGCCTCCAGGACGTGACCGAGGAGCTCCTCATCGCGTTCGGCGACCCGAGCTGGCCCGAGTACGACGACGCCGTCGATCGGGGGGAGATGGGCCTGCGGGAGGCGGCCGGGCACCAGGCGGCGATGCTCCGCGGCTCCCGCGAGGAGATGCTCTCCTACGCGCTCGAGCACGCGGAGCTCGATCCCACGTTCCCGCCGTTCGCCGCGTGGGCCGAGGCCAACGGGCTGCCGCTCACGCTCGTCTCGGACGGGTTCGCCTTCTACATCCGGCCGATCCTCGAGGCAGCCGGGCTGGGGCGCGCCGAGGTCGTTACGAACGAGCTCGGCTTCGAGGCCGGTCGGCCCGTGCTCCGCCACCCCAACGGCCATCCGGTCTGCGTGGGATGCGGCACGTGCAAGATGCTCGCCGTGCAGCGCTTCCAGGCCACCCACGGACCGGTCGCGTTCGTCGGCGAGGGGCAGTCGGACCGCTACGGGGCGCTGTACGCGGACGTGACGTTCGCCAAGCTCGCGCTCGTCGAGATCTGCGAGCGCGACGGCGTGCCGTTCCGGCCGTGGGCGACCTTCGACGACGTGCGGCAGGACCTGGAGACGATCGACGCGCTGCCGGGGCCGGTCGCGCCGGTAGCCTGTCCGGGATGGACCCCAGCCTCCGACTCCCCGACGGCCTGACCGCGCGCCCCGGCGCCCCGTCCGACGTGGACGCCGTCACCGACCTGATCGCGGCGTGCGAGCTCGACCTGGACGGCGAGGCCGAGATCGACCGCGGCGACGTCCAGATGGCGTTCGGGCGCGCCGCCTACGACCCGGCCCGCGATCTCGTCCTCGTGCACGAGGGCGACCTCACGGTCGCCTGGGCCGAGGTCCACGGGACGCGCGCCGAGGCCGACGTCCTGCCGAGCCACCGCGGGCGGGGCATCGGCGCCGAGCTCCTGCGGTGGACCGAGGCCCGCGCCCGCGAGACCGGACAGCCTTCCGTCGACCAGATGGTGACCGACGCGAACCTGGCGGCGGCCGAGCTGTTCCGTCGCCACGGCTACGAGCCCACCGAGACGGCGTGGCTCCTGCAGATCCGGTTCGACGACCGCCCGCCCCCGGCACCGGCACCCCCCGCGGGCATCACGATCCGGCCGTTCGAGCGCGGGCGCGACGAGCGCGCCGCCTACCGGGTGATCGAGGACGCGTTCAACGAGTGGATGGACCGGACCCCGCAGTCCTTCGACGAGTGGGTCAGCCGGTTCCCGGCCCACCCGGCCTTCGCGCCCGCGTTGTCGCCGCTCGCGTTCGAGGGGGACGAGCTGGTCGGCGCCATCACGTACCTGGACTACCCCGGGTCCAACGAGGGGTGGGTGCAGCAGCTCGCCACGAAGGCCACGCATCGGCACCGCGGGATCGCGCGCGCGCTCCTGCACACCGCGTTCTCCTCCGCGTACGCGAGCGGCAAGCGGGCGTGCGGCCTCTCGACGAACTCGAGGACGGGAGCGCTGGCCCTCTACGAGAAGGTCGGGATGCGCGTGCGCCGCTCGTACACGCGCTGGGGGAGAACGTTCTAGCCGCCTGGCGGTGGCCGCGGGATTCGAACCCGCGAGGGGTTGCCCCCTACACGCTCTCCAGGCGTGCCCCTTCGTCCGCTCGGGCAGGCCACCGCGTCGAGTCTACCGAGCCGACCCGGGACTCCCGCGGGGTCACGCGCTCGGCGGAGCGCACGGATCGGCGGGATCGAGGCCGAACTCCCCGAGACGGTCCATGCGGTCCGAGGGCACGCACGGAACCTCGATCCGACCCGCGGCGATCTCCTCTTCGATCGCTTCGAGCCGGGCTCGGTGGTCCTCGAGGTACCCGCCGCTGTACGTGATGCCGACGGCCCCCGTGGCCAGATCGAAGCGGCGCGTGCCCGCTCTGAGAGAACCGCTCGCGTACTCGTCGAGGAGTTCGTACACGGCCACGTCGAAGCGCTTCACCATCGACGTAAGGATGTACGGGTAGTACAGGTCCTCGCCCGGCGCGTACTGATCCACGTCCACCCCGATCGCCCAGACGTGGCGGCCCCCGAGCGACTCGGAGTGCTGGAGGGCGGCCTCGAACACACCGAACCCCGATGCGCCCGCGGCGTGGAACACGATGTCGGCACCCTGCTCGTACATCTCCGTCGCCACCTGGAACGCGATCGGCTCGGCGTCGAACGGGTTCGACGTCCGGTCGGTCAGGGAATCGAGGTAGACCGACCGGACCTCGATCGACGGGTCCACCGCTCGGGCGCCTGCCTCGTACCCAGCCTGGAACGCCCAGATCGGGGGGATGTCCGCCCCGCCGACGAACCCGATCACGCCGGTCTCGCTCTTCAGGGCTGCCGCCGCCCCGGCGAGGTAGGACCCCTGCTCGGCCGCGAAGGAGACGCTCGCGATGTTGGCTCCCGTCACATCGCAGTCGAAGATCACGTATCGGGTCTCGGGGTACGTAACCGCCATCTGGGGAACGACGGCGCACAGATCTGCGAGAGCGATCACGACGTCGGCACCCCGTTCGGAGATCCCTCGGATGTCCTCCGTCGTTGCCTCGAACCCAGGCATGATCGCGCGCTCGATGCGGATGCCGAGCTCCATCCTCGCCTTGTCCAGGCCCGCCGTCACGGCATCGCCGAAGACCCCGCTCCCTCGCGAGTCGACGAACACGACCTTCGCGGGACGGTTCTCCAGCCACGTGAGCAGGCCGTACGTCGCGGCACCGACGAGCATGACCACCGCGCCGACCAGGGCCACCAATCGGCTCCGCGCGCGTCGCTCCAGCCGACGCTCGAGGTCTCGACGCGACGCCTCCTCAGCCTCCCGCGCGCGGCGGCCCGCGAGGCCGGCCTCGAGGAAGGCTCGTTCGCCACCGGTGAGCAGGAGCCTGGAGTCGCGGCTCCACGCCTCGAGCTCGGCGAGCCGGCTGCCCGTGAGGAGGTAGTCGGGATCGCGCCCGGATCCCTCCCACTCCTCGACGGCCGCTTGGAAGGCCGCGTGCTTGCGGAGCGCGGTCCGGTGCTGCTCGATCCACCCGGCCAGTCGATCCCACTCCCAGAGCAGCGACTCGTGCGCCACCTCGACGGTGGCCGCGCCCGTCGTAGGCTCACGGTCGAACGCCAGCAGTCGGTGACGTCCGAAGCCGTCGAGCACCGCGGACAGGGCAACGGGGTCGAGGTCGAGGGCGTTCAGCTCCGCGACGGGGACGCGGCGACGGGCGTCGTCGGCACCCTGACCGAGCCGAACGAGCCGGAGGAACACCTGCATCGCGATCCGCTGCTCCTCCGCGCTGAGCCTCGCGTGGAGCTCCTCGGCACGTCGCGACACGACGCCGCGGACCCCGCCGAGCTCGCGGTAGCCGTCGAGCGTCAACGTGCCGCTCCCCTCCCGCTCGAAGAGCTCGGTGAGCGCGAACTGCAGCAACGGCAGCGCGCCGGGCCGTCCGGTCGTCTCCCCGATCAGCTCGGCGACGAGGGGCGGCTCGACCGGTACCCCCACACGATCTGCCGGCCCCGACACCGCCTCCCCGAGCTCGTGCGGCGTCATGGGGAGGACGTTCACCACGCCGCCCGCGAAGACCTCCGCGAACCCCGGCTCGAGCAGCGGAGCCCCGTAGAAGTCCGCTCGGAGCGTGAGGAGCGCACGGATCCGCCCGGTCGGATCGGTGACGGCGTCGGCGAGCGCTCGGAGGAACCGCTCGCGCTCCGTCTCCGCGGCGAGCGTGAACGTTTCCTCGAACTGGTCGATCACCAGCAGGAGGAGCCGGTCGTCGCGCGCTCGTGACAGCGCGGTCTCGAGTTCCTCCCGGGGGTGCGGGCCGGGCACGAACGCCGCGATCTCCCATCGGTCCGCGCCGCCGAGCGCCCCGTCGCGGAGCCGGGGGATCACGCCCGCCGCCACGACGCTCGACTTCCCGGACCCCGACGGGCCAACGAGCACGACGAGTCGGGAGCCCCCACCCAGCGCTCCGAGCACGTGCTCGGCGAGCGACGTCCGTCCGAAGAAGTCTCCCGCGTCCTGCTCGCCGAACGGTCGGAGGCCCTTGTACGGGTTGCGCGCGGTGGCCGGCTCCGCCCGTCGCGTCTCGATCGGTACGAGGCCTGGATCGTGGAGCAGGATCCGCTCCTGCAGCCGCTGGAGCGGAGGCGAGGGGTCGAGGCCCATCTCGTCCGCGAGCTTCGTGCGGAAGGCCTCATAGGTCCTGAGCGCCTCCGCGTGACGGCCCGAGCGGTACAGCCCGAGCATCAGCAGCTCGCGGAGACGTTCCCGGAGCGGGTCCTCACGGATCGCGCCTTCGAGCACCGAGAGCGCCTGCGCGGTCCGACCGGCGTCCAACTCCGCCGCGGCCAGCTCCTCGAGGCCTGCCAGCCGGAGGTCGGTCAGCCGGCGGATCTCGGGCTGGGCGAACTCCTCGTACGAGAACTCGGACAGCGCAGGGCCGCGCCAGAGCGCCATCGCCTCGCGCAGCTTCGTCGTCCCTCCGTTCGGATCGCCGCCACGCAGCGCCGTCGTCGCCTCCTCGAGCAGGCGCTCGAATCGGCGTGCGTCGATCGTGTCCGGTTCGGCCTCCAGCCGGTACCCGGGCGAGCGCGTCACGATGACCCGATCGCGGGTGAGCGGGGCGATCGCCTTGCGCAGCTCGGAGACGTAGATCTGGATCGAGTGGCCCGCCGTCCGCGGCGGCCGCTCCTCCCACAGGAGGTCGATCAGCCGGTCGGTGGGGACGATCTCGTTGGCGTGCAGGATCAACACGGCGAGCAGCGCCCGCTGCTTGGGAGAGCCGAGGTCGGGCTTCGCGCCGTCCGACGCGACCTCGAGCGACCCGAGGATCCTGTATTCCACCGGTTGCCATCCCTCGCCTGGGAGGCGCCGACCGTAGGTCACGCCGTTCACAGGGTCAAGCGGTCGACCGGCCATCGCTCAACGCAGGTGTCATGGCACGGGAGGGTGACCCGAGGCGCTCTACGGCTGCTCTAGGCTGAGCTCGTGACGGACCGGGCGGTGGTCGTCGGCGCTGGCGCGATCGGCGTCGCGTGCGCCCACTACCTGGCCGCGGAGGGCTTCGACGTGACGCTGCTCGATCGCGGGGAGGTCGGTCACGGCAGCTCGTTCGCGAACGCCGGGCTCATCGTTCCGGGCGACTCGCAGGCGCTGCCGGGCCCCGGCGTCGTGCGCGAGGGCCTCCGGCACCTGCTCCGGCGCGATGGGGCGTTCACCGTTCGGCCGCGCGCGGGCCCCGGGCTCCTGCGATGGCTCCGCACGTTCCGCCGGGCATGCGACGAGGGCACCTACCGGCGGACGACCGCGCACCTGACCGAGCTCAGCCGGCTCAGCCAGGACCTGCACGAGGACCTCGTCCGGGCGGGCGAGAGCGACTTCGGCTACCGGCGCGGACCGGTCCTGCACGTGTCGATGTCGGACGGCTGGCGAGACCGCATGCGCGCGTTCGCGGAGGAGCTGGAGGACTCCGGCTTTGACGCGCGGATGGTGGATCGCGACGAGCTGATCGATCTCGAGCCCGCGCTCTCGCCTGAGGTCCGCGGCGGGCTCGTGCTGGAGGGCCAGGGGTCCGGCGACTGCCTCGCCTACGTCACGTCGCTCGCGGACCACGCTGCCCGTCGAGGGGTCCGGGTCCGCACCGGCGTGCCCGCGCGCCGCGTGCTCGTGCGCTCGGGTCGCGTGGCCGGGGTCCTCGCCGGCCCTCCCGACGAGGGGATCCCGGCCGACGTCGTGGTGGTCGCCGCCGGCGCCTGGACGCCGGCGCTCGTCCGGCCGCTCGGCCTGCGGCTGCCGCTCCAGCCGGCCACCGGCTACAGCTGCACGATGCCGATCTGGGAGGGGGCACCGCGCCTGCCGGTGTTCCTCGACGAGGCCCACGTGATCCTGCTGCCGCTCGCGGACCGCATCCGGTTCGCGGGCACGCTGGAGCTCGCGGGGTTCCGCTCCTCGCCCGATCCCGTCAGGTACCGAGCGGTGGTCCGCGCGGGTCGCTCGGTGCTCCGAGATCCCCCGGCCTCCGACGGCGAGCCGTGGTTCGGGTTCCGCCCGCTCATGGCCGACGACCTGCCGGCGATCGGGCGGGTCCCCGGCGTCGAGGGCGTGCTCGTCGCCGCCGGGCACGGGACGCTCGGGTTCACGCAGTCGCCCGCGACCGGCAAGCTCGTCGCCGAGATCGCAACGGGCGCGCCCACCTCGCTCTCGGTCGACCCGTTCCGTCCCGACCGGTTCTGAGCCTTGGTCGCGCGACCCGGGCACGGAACGGGCTACGGTATCGCCTCCACGTCGACCGCGAGGAGGGCTCGATGGACCAGCGCACGTCCCCGCCGGGGCTCGGGACCGCCCTGAGCTTCCCGCTGATCGAGGCGCTACACGGGCGCCGCGCCCGCCGGTTCTCGATGGGCGCCGAGATCCCGGACGGCCCGCTCGCCTACCGGTCCGAGCTCGAGCCGATGCCGCTGGACGACCTCGAGACGATGGTCGTGCTGACCTCGGCGGCCGGGAACACCGGGTGGCACTTCGCGATCACGCGAAACGCGACCTACGCGCCGAACTTCCCCAACTACTCGGCCGCCGCCGGCGGGCGGACGTTCCCCTCGGCCGCGGGCTTCCACACGTCGGAACTCTTCTTCACCGACGACGACGGCGTCTACCTGTTCGAGACGCGGGACGCGCCGAAGCTCGTCGAGCGCGACCCCGACGCCCCCGTGGACATCGAGGCCGTGATCGAGGCGCACCGTCCGCGGATCCGCAAGCTCGCGGACGGCCGGATGAACATCCCGGCCGAGGAGCCCTACATGGAGGGCCACAACACGTGGTGCGTGAACCGCCCCGGGAGCCTGCTGTTGATGCCGGTGGCCGACATCGCGCAGATGCTCATCGCGATCCTGTGCTTCATCGCGCAGAACGGGGCCGCGATGTACGACGACGTCAACGGGGAGCAGATCCCGGGGATCGAGGCCTTCCGCGGCATGGTGAACGTCGATGAGCCGTACCCGCTCACGTTCGTGGAGCAGTACGCGCTCACGGAGGCGACGGCGGAGCTCTCGGCCTCGTGCTACGCGGGCGCGCTGATGCTGCAGGCGATGGGGCTCGGCGGCTGGATGTTCGACGGGATCGACCGACACACGATCCTCGGCGCCAGCGGGGACCCCGAGGTCCCCGGCCTCGGCTTCCGGTTCGACACCGACGAGCGCTGGGCGCTGCCCAACCCGACCGGGCTCGACGGCGTGTTCGCCGCCTACTGCCCGCCCCACCATCCGGACATGCGGGCCGCCGTCGAGGCCTTCGCCGAGCGCAAGTTCGGCCCCGGCGGCCCGTTCCACCCGGACACGCCCGGTCCGTGGAGGGAGAGCTCGCGGGTTCGGAGCGCCGCGCAGATGCACTCGGAGGAGTTCAAGGCATGCGTCGCCCTCCAGGCCCAGTACGTGCTCGACCGGTTCGGGAAGTTCCCCGGCACCGTCCCGAGCCTGTTCTCGCTCACGTACCTCCAGGCCCACCACCTGGACCTGGGGTTCTACGACCAGCACTTCGGCCCGGGGGCGTACCTGCGCACCCACGCAGAGCACATAGAGCGTTGGCACACGAGCTAGGCACCGGAGAGGGGCGGGCCGCGGGGGCCCGCCCGCGGTCGCGGCGGAGGCGGCGTGATTCGAACACGCGAGGGCCGGTCAAGGCCCTAACCGCTTTCGAGGCGGTCCCGTTCGTCCGCTCCGGCACGCCTCCGCGGGCGAGTCTAGCAGCGCGATCGGAGCCGCTTGCCAGCGACTATGCTCCCGGAGGTTCGTTCGCTCAGGACGCCCAGGAGGACGGATGGACGCAGAACGACTGAAGCAGCTCCCGCTGTTCGCCGACCTTCCCCCCAAGCAGATCGAGCGGCTCGCCCAGTGGACCGACGAGGTCGACCTGCCCGCCGGCAAGCACCTGATCGAGCAGGGTGCCTTCCCGCACGAGTTCTTCGTCCTGACCGAGGGCAGCGCCGAGGTCCTGCACGACGGGCAGCACCTGGCCGACCTGGGTCCCGGCGACTTCTTCGGTGAGATCGCGCTCGTCGAGCACCACCGCCGGACCGCCTCGGTCGTGGCCAGCACGCCGGTCCGGGTCGCCGTGATGTTCTCCCGCGAGTTCGAGGCCATGGAGCGCGAGCTGCCCGAGGTCGCGGAGCGGATCCGCGAGGCCATGCTCGAGCGGCGGCGCGAGCACATCGAGAAGACCGGCGAGGAGCCCTAGGCAGCTGTTCCAATCTGAGCCGTGCAGGGCCAGGGACTCCGCCGGAATGTAGCCGCGGCCGCATGAGCACAGACGCCGTCGCACGACGGCGGAGACGTGGGCAGAGCCAGTGGCCCCATCCGGCGGTGTCCCGATACCCGCAATGGAGCCGCCGTCGCACGATGGCGGAGACGCCGAACCGGACCGTGTTCCCGGACAGGGGCGTATGCCCGCAATGGAGCCGCCGTCGCACGACGGCGGAGACAACCCTACGAACTCGATGGCGTGACGGTCGGCGCTACCCCCGCAATGGAGCCGCCGTCGCACGACGGCGGAGACGCGTGCGCGTGACGCATCCGACCCTACGTACGTTCCGCACCCGCAATGGAGCCGCCGTCGCACGACGGCGGAGACCCCCTTCCCGCCCAGTACCGCTTGTACATCGCCTCGTTCCCGCAATGGAGCCGCCGTCGCACGACGGCGGAGACCGCCCCGGTGCGGGTGCGGTAGTCATCGCCGGACTCCCCGCAATGGAGCCGCCGTCGCACGACGGCGGAGACCTCAACGTGGACAACACCCTGAACGAGATCCACGTTCCCGCAATGGAGCCGCCGTCGCACGACGGCGGAGACGCCAAGACGCGGTCGGCGTACAGCTTCAACCCGTACCACCCGCAATGGAGCCGCCGTCGCACGACGGCGGAGACCGGCGTAGCGCGGCTCCCCCCTCTGGACGCCGAAGACCCGCAATGGAGCCGCCGTCGCACGACGGCGGAGACGTGGCAGGGTGCGCTCGAATCCATCGAATCCCTGAACCCCGCAATGGAGCCGCCGTCGCACGACGGCGGAGACAACCCCATGCGGGCCAGGTCGCGGAGAACCTCACCGCCCGCAATGGAGCCGCCGTCGCACGACGGCGGAGACGCTGAGGGGATCACACGGCTCGTCCTGCTCGTGATGGCCCCGCAATGGAGCCGCCGTCGCACGACGGCGGAGACCAGGGCTTGCGCCGGGCCAGGGCCACGTCCACCTCCCCGCAATGGAGCCGCCGTCGCACGACGGCGGAGACCAAGGCCTCGAACATGATCGAGCCTCTGTCGATGGACCCGCAATGGAGCCGCCGTCGCACGACGGCGGAGACCCGAGCGTTCCACCGAGACCAGCGACGAGCAGACGTGGCCCGCAATGGAGCCGCCGTCGCACGACGGCGGAGACTAGTAGATGGTGCGGAACAGGATGACGTACTTCGTGTGCCCGCAATGGAGCCGCCGTCGCACGACGGCGGAGACATGAAGATCGCGATTGACCTCGATGGCGTCCTCTACCCGCAATGGAGCCGCCGTCGCACGACGGCGGAGACCTGCTCGAGGAGCCGGACCGTGATCGGGCCGTAGGTCGCCCCGCAATGGAGCCGCCGTCGCACGACGGCGGAGACGTGGGCTGCGCGGGCTGCGCGGGCTGCGCTCTGCGTCCCCGCAATGGAGCCGCCGTCGCACGA
>Ga0073934_10001866_pt1 | contig 47480 bp, 49 predicted proteins | sample LarsenN4metaG_FD_76834 | JGI IMG/M metagenome (GOLD analysis project Ga0073934, IMG submission 76834) | Hot spring sediment bacterial and archeal communities from British Columbia, Canada, to study Microbial Dark Matter (Phase II) - Larsen... ...
CTCGCTGCGACTTGAACGCGGCGCCGGCGACGCCGGCGGCGCGCACATGCGCCGCGACGGCGACCGCGCCTCCAGAAATCCTTGTAAAACGCCAGGCGCCCGGCCTTATTCAGACCTTCCCTAAGTCTTGCCGCCGCGCCTTCACATTGCAGCCGCGTGGCTCTACTTTTGGTAATCTATGACCGACGCGCCCGAGCAACCGCCGCCTGCGCCGCCGCCAGCCGCTCCGCCGCCGCCGCGCCCAGCAGATGCTGCGCCAGCGTTCAATTGGCGCGAACTGCCCTGGTTTCCGATCCTTGCCGTTCTGGGCGTTGTGGTCGTGCTGATCGTCGGCGCCCTCGCGCTGCGCGGCTTCGCCGGAGGCGGACAGGACGAAAGCGCCTATGTCGTTCAGCCGTACACGCCGACGTCTGAGCTGATTACGGCGCGCGATCGCATCGAGGCGCGCGCCGCGCCCGATGGAGGAAGCCAGGTCATTGTGATCTTCGGACAGGGTGTGACGCTGAACGTGACGGGCCGCGTCTCGCGCGGCCTGGGCAACGATTGGTATGCCATTTCGTGGAATGATCGAACGGCGTTCGTGCGCACGCAGGACGTCGTCCCGGGGAGCGGCGCGCCGCCGGCGCCCATCGTGCGCGAGCGCCAGCCGGAGGAGGAAGAGGAAGAAGAAAAGCAAGACGAGCTGAGCGAGCCGGGAGAACAGGTGGTCGAGGCGCCTGTCTTCTCCGGCGTGCTCGGGGTCGGAGACGTGAATTGGATCCGCGAGCCGAACGCGCGCGATTTTGCCCGCTACTTTCCCGACGAGGCGTTGGAGAAAGGCCAGTCCGGTAATGTCGTGCTCGACTGCACGATAGGCGGCAGTGGGAGGCTTGACTGCTCGGTCGCTTCCGAGAGTCCGCCGGGCTTCGGCTTTGGCCGCGCCGCGCTGAATATTTCGCGCCAGCTGCGCGTGCGCGCGACGCTGCCGGACGGCAGTACAGCGGCCGGCCGTCAGATGCGGCTGCCGCTCTCGTTCCGAGCCGGGTGATCCTGTCGATCGTACGGTATGGAACCGATCGCGGCGTCGCTGCTTGAGCAGCCATGAGGAATGGCAACTCGCAAGGGTGATGCGTGACCAGGTTCGCTTTTGTGCTGGCGCCGGCGCTGTTGTTCGCCGCGTGCTCTCCGCCGACTTCACGGCAACAAGAGGCGCGTGAGGTCCCCAAGATCGAGATGAGCGCCGAGGCGCGCGCTGCGATGGAACGCATCAACGAAGCGCGCTTCGTTTCCGCGCCCTTGCGACCCTCAGAGGACGCGCGGCCGGAGCAGACGCAGCCGGCCGGCGAAGATGCGCGTGCCGCCACCCCGCCCGCCTCAGTCCAGTTCGATGGCGGCCTCGTGCGCATTCAGACGCTGCTCGACCGCGCGCACTTTTCGCCCGGCGTGATCGACGGCTATGCCGGCGAGAATGTGCGCAAAGCGATCGCTGCTTATGAGCGTGCGAATGGCCTGCCTGAAACCGGCGAACCAAGCGACACGCTGCTGACGCGCCTCGAACGCGCCGATAGCGCCCCGGCGCTGGTCTCCTATGTGATCCGCGAAGAAGACGTGCGGGGACCGTTCGTTGATGTTCCGCGCGAGTTCCTGGCGCAATCGCGTCTGGATCGGCTCGCCTACGAGAGTCCGGCGGAGGCTCTCGCCGAAAAATTCCACATGGATCAGGACCTGCTGGAAACGCTGAATCCGGGCGTGGATTTTTCGGTGGCCGGTGCCGAAATTGTCGTGACCAGCGTGCGTGGGGGGCTGCCTGGGACTGTCGCTGCGATCGAGGTGGACAAGAGTGAACTGGCGCTGCGCGCGTTCGATGCGTCGGGGCAGTTGCTCGCTTATTATCCGGTCACGATCGGCAGCGAAGAGAATCCGGCGCCGTCAGGCGAAGTCACCGTAGAAGCGGTCGCGTTCGATCCCACCTACAATTACGATCCCGCGAAGCTGCCCTCGATGCGCAACGCGGCGCCGCACGCGCTCACTATCGCGCCGGGGCCGAACAATCCGGTGGGCCTGGTTTGGATTGCGCTTTCGGTGGGCAGCTACGGCATCCACGGCACGCCGGAGCCATCTCTCATCAGCAAGACGGTTTCGCACGGATGCACGCGGTTGACGAACTGGGATGCGGTTGAGCTTGCGCGCGCGGTTCAGCCGGGCGTGCGCGTGAACTTCGTCGAACGCAGCCAGGCGCGCCGCGAAACGCGCCGCGGCTGATCACCAGCGGCGCACGCGACCGGTGTCGACGTGAATGAAGTTGGGACCCGCGTAATAACCGACGCCCCCGGCTTGCATGGCGATGGCGGCGTCACGCAGGCGCGCGAGGTCGATGCCGCCAATCCGGATGTCGATGGCGCGGCCCTGCATGTGCAGGCTGCGCGTCGCCACGCCGTTGGAATGCGCGGCGAGCGCCGCATTGGTGGCCGGGGAGCGGTAGCCGGAAATGATCTGGTACGGCGCGCTCGCCTCGACGTTCAGCCGCAGCTGATGAAGCTGATCCAATAGGCGCGGATCGATCGGATACCCTTCGCCGGAGCGGTGGTCGCGCATCACGTGGTTGATAGCGGCCATCGCGTCGGGAACGTAATCGCCTGCCTCCCAGTAGGCGTCCGCGAAGGTGTCGCCTGTATGCGTGTTCACGAAGGACAGGAGCCGCGCCTCGCGGACGGGCGCAGGCGCTGCCGCAGCCGGCGATGCAGCCGGCGCGACGGGACCGGCCGCGCCGGCAGGCCGCAACAGCGCCGCAGTTCCACCTGCCACAAGCGCGCCATTAAGCAGCGCGCCACCCGCGAATTTCAGCAAGTTCCGTCTGTTCATGATCCGCCCATCATCAGCAGCTGGTGTTGTGATCTCACGTTGTAGCGACCATTATGGGGCAGCCGGCCGGAGAATTGCAGGCGCACGACCTGCATCGGCCGCTCATGAACCTGCGGTAAGAAATGAACGTCGCCCGAACGGTATTCGCACCATTCGCGCTATGCGCGAGCTTATCGCTGCTGATTGCGCTCGGCGCGGCGGAGCGTCCTGCTGCGCGCAGCGCCGATGCACCGAAGATGGTCAGCGCCGAAAAGGTGATCGAGCGCGTGCAGCCTGCGCAGCCTATGCGTGGTTTGATCGTCCCGGTGCGCGGCCTCAGCAATGCGGATCTGTCCGACAACTGGGGAGCGGCGCGCTCTGAAGGCCGGCGTCACCAGGGAATCGACATCATGGCGCCGCACGGCGCGCCGGTCGTCGCGGCTGCAGATGGAGAGATCGCGCGCTTATGGGACAGCGAACTCGGCGGCGTCACTATCTATCAGACCGACGAGAGCGGAGAACTGATCTACTACTACGCGCATCTCGATGCGCGCGCAGACGATCTCCAAGAAGGCGATCGCGTGCGGCAGGGCGACGTGATTGGCTATGTCGGCGCAACCGGCAACGCAACGACGCCGCACCTGCACTTCGAGATTCAGCGCGTCTCCGATGTGGTACGCTGGTGGCGCGGCGATGCGATCAATCCTTACCCGTATCTCGCTTCGGGTCAGGCGCCGGACTAGGACGTCTTCTCTTCGCGCAGCGGTCCGTTCCAGATTTTGCCGATGCGCGAGTCGATCTCTGGGCCGAAATTGAACCAGGCCAGCCGGTCGCGCGTGGCGTCGATCACGACGAAGCGATCCCTGCCTTCCAGCGTTTGGCTGAGCGTGTTGCGGATCACGCCCGCCGAAAAGCGCGTGCGCAAGAGCCAGAGGCCTGGCGCCATCTCGCAGACGGCGCCCATGGTGTGGAGCGCGGCCATGAAAGCGTTCCAGGAGTACGAGACGATCTCGGCGTGCACGAACACGTTCGCGACTTCGGTTTGCGCATCGCCTCCGGCCGCGGGCGCACGCAAGCCGCGCAACGCGAGCACCCGGCGCGCCTGGTTCCAGGGGCCTTCCCGGCAATCGGCGACTGGCGTGGTTGGGCGCACGCGGCCTTCGGCCACGAAGCGCGCCATCTGATCGAGTGGATACGGGCCGAACGCCTTGCCGCGCACCTGCACCCACCATTTCGCCGTGGCGTCGGCTTTTGGGGGAAGGGCGACATCGGTCACGCCTGGTGCTCCGTTTCAACACGGCGGCGACTCGCGTCGCCGACGAAACGGGCTGTGTGCAATCGTCGTGCCGGAGAATTAAATAGGGCGCGGTTAACTCTGTCTGCGCGATTCGAGATCGATCGCGAAGCCGCCGTCGATCAGGCGGGCCACACGGCCGTATGCTGAGCCGACGCGCACCCAAACGCCGAGCAAAGGCGGCGGCCGAGTGGATTTGACGGTGATGCCTGCGAGCGAGAAGTCGACCACTTCGCCCTCGTAAGTCTCGCCCGTCTCGAACTCCAGGCGCACGCGATGCGGCCCTTCACGCAAACGCACCGCCGGGCGCGCGGGCGCTTCAATGCCGAGGTCCTTGTTGATGGCGAGCGTCAGCTGTTCGGCCATTTTCTCGCGCTTATGGGCGCTGAAGTCGAAGATGACGGCCATCTCGCCTTCGCCGCACTTGCGCGCGACGCGACCCGATACACGGCCGAACCCGTTAAGGTAAACAACGATCCGTTCGCCCACGTCCGGCAGCATATTGCTGACGATACGCGCATCGCCCGGCGAGATGTCCGCCGTGCGGCAGTCGTGCTCGCGGCCGGCCCCGTCGAGCAGGCGGCCGGTAATGGCCAGCGGCATGCGCCGGAAGCGGCGGCGCTCGTGCACGCCCGCCTGTGGGCCTGCCAGCCGGCGCGCGGCGACGGCGAGGTCGAGTTTCGCGGCGCTGTTGCTCATGCCCTGCATGAATGCGCGCTTCACCGTAAACTTTTGCTTAAGGATTGCCCTCTGCGCCGGTAACCTGTCCTTGGGCGGCGGCGCTGACGTTGCGGCGCCTCTGCGGGAGTAGGAAGCGTGGCAGACATCGAAGACGCAGCCAGGTTCGACTATGTGATCGTCGGCGCGGGCAGCGCCGGCTGCGTGCTGGCGAACCGGCTCACCGAAGATCCTAACGTCACGGTGGCTCTGTTGGAGGCGGGCGGGCGCAACAACTCGCTGCTCGTGCGCATGCCAGCGGGCGTGGGGCAGCTGATCGCCAACAAGGGCGTGAGCAACTGGGGCTTCGAGACCGTGCCGCAGGCCAACCTCGACGGCCGGCGCCTGTATCAACCGCGCGGGCGCGGCTGGGGCGGCTCCTCGTCCATCAATGGCATGATCTACATCCGCGGCCACGCGCGCGATTACGATCACTGGCGCCAGATGGGTCTTACCGGCTGGGGCTATGCGGACGTGCTGCCCTACTTCAAGCGCGCGCAAAATCACGATGACGGCCCGGACGCGTGGAACGCCGTGGGCGGGCCGCTCTGCGTGTCGCGCGGTCCGCCAGGCGATCCGATCTACAAAGCCTTTATCCAAGCCGGCCGCCAGGCCGGCTACCCGGTGACGCGGGACTTCAACGGCTATCAGCAGGAAGGCGTCGGCCCCTATCACCTCACCATCCGCGACGGCGAACGCTGCAGCGCGGCGCTGAGCTACCTCGCGCCGATAGTCAGCGAGCGCCCGAATCTCAGAGTGATCAACAACGCGCACGCTGGGCGCGTGATCGTCGAGAACAAGACGGCAGTCGGCGTGGAGTTCTCCGCCGGTCCGGGCAAGCCGGCGCAGAGCGTCTACGCCAAGCGCGAGGTGCTGTTGTGCGGCGGTGCGTTCCAGTCGCCGCAATTGCTGCTCCTCTCGGGCATCGGCCCGGCCGACGAGTTGCAGAAGCTTGGCATTCCAGTGCTGCACGATGCGCCCGAGGTCGGCCGCAATCTGCAGGATCACCTCGACGTCTCGATCATCTACGAGATGACCAAGCCAATCTCGATGTATTCGAAGACAAAGGGGCTGAAGCAGCCGATGATCGGGCTGCAATACCTGTTCACGAAACAAGGCTGCGGCCGCACCAATCACCTGCACGCGGGCGCGTTTCTGAAGACGCGCGGCGAACTCGACCGGTCGGACATCCAGCTCCACCTCGTCAACGCTGTCATGATGGACCACGCGCGCGTGAAGGCCGATCGGGACGGATTCACCATCCACGCCTGCCAGCTCCGCCCCGAGAGCCGCGGCACAGTGCGGCTCGCCTCGCGCAATCCGTTCGACGCGCCGCTGATCGATCCGAACTACCTGGACAGCGACGTCGACCGTCGCACCATGCGCGACGCCGTGCGCGTGGTGCGCCACATCTGCGAGCAGGATGCGCTCAATCTCTATCGCGGACCGGAAATGCGGCCGGGCGCCGAGGTGCGCACGGATGCGGAGATCGACGCCTGGGTGCGCCGCACCGCCGAGACGATCTACCATCCCGTCGGCACGGTGCGCATGGGCGTCGACGACAAAGCGCCGGTCGACCCAGAGCTGCGCGTGCGGGGCATAGACTCGCTGCGCGTGATCGATGCGTCGGTGATGCCGACACTTATCGGCGGCAACACCAATGCGCCGACGATCATGATTGCGGAGAAGCTATCCGACATGATCCGCGGCAAGCCGCCCCTGCCGCGCCAGGACGCGCCGATCGCCGAGGACCAGAAAACCGCGGTCGCCTAGCTGCGCTTGCGCTTCGGCGCGACCAGAGGCGCGCTCTTCGGCGGAGCGCGCAAGCGCCGCTTGCGCTCGGCCAGCATCGCTCGGATGCGCGTGAGCAGCGCTTGCTCGTCTTTGGCTGCCTTGGCTTTGTCGCCATCCGCGCACAGCGCGCACGCAGCCTGCACTTTGTGACTCAACGTGCCGGTGAGGATCACTTCAATCGCCTGGCGATGCCGCCGCACCCATTGCGCCAGCGCAAAGCCATTGTCGTCGCCGGCGAGCAAGGCGTCGGCCAAGAGCACGTCGGGCTTGGGCCCGGCGACGAGCACGGCGCGCGCTTCAGCGCCGCTAACCGTCTCGATCACGACATGGCCGCAGGTTCTCAGATGCTCGGCCAAGGCGAAGCGGACGATGACGTCCGCTTCGACAAGAAGGACAGTGCGGCGCGACTTGGGTTTTGCGGTGGTCATTGGGAACTGAAGACTATCTCTTTCCCCGTCGGATAAGAACATGATTGGCTAATGCATCGTTCCTCTGGATACCGTAATAGGCCGCGTGGCGGCGTCGCAGGACGCCGGTGGGAACCTGACTCGACGTGCATTTGTTTAGGCGAGCGCAGACTGACTGTAGGGAGGGGCGATGAGTCCGGCGGAAAACCCGTTTGCGGAGGGTCAACCGGCCATGGGACCGACGGTCCTGATCGTCGAGGACGAAGTCCTCTCCCGGCTGGCGATGGCGGATTATCTCCGCGCGTGCGGTTTCAATGTCGTCGAAGCTGCGAGCGGCGCGGAGGCGCAGCAGCTGGTGCTCGCCGGCGTCAAAGTCGATGTCGTGTTCTCGGACATCACCATGCCAGGCGGCATCGACGGCATCGATCTGGCGCTCTGGCTCATGGTGAATTGCGAGTCCGCGAAGGTGATCCTGACGTCTGGCTTGCCCGACGCACTCACGAAAGCGCGCAAAGTGTGCAGCCAGGTGCTCGCCTTCGTGCCGAAGCCGTACGATTACGGTGTCGTCGCCGCACAGATCCGCGAACTGCTGCAGGCGCAGGCTTAGTCGTTGACCACGACCAAGCGCATGCCCTTCGGCGCTTTCGCCATGGGCGGATGCAGCGAGCCGATGCGCAAGCGCTGAATCGGCGCGCCGACGAGAAACGCTTCGCCGCCGAGCGCCTGAAACAGGCCGAGGAACCGATTTCCGAGGACGCCGTCCACTTTCAGAGGCGTGATCAGCATTTCTGCGCTCAGCATCTTGCCGCACGCCGTTTCAGCGGTGACGCGAACGATGCCGGGCTGGGCCGCTGTCTCGCACGCGCCCATCAGCGCATGCAGCAGGGCGAGATCTGGCGCCAGGAAGTAGCGCGCGAGATCATGATCCTTGAGGTCGCGCCCGAAGATGTTCACCAGGTCCGCCCCGAACGTGCGGATGGGCAAGCGCCCGTCCTTCCTGCGCTCGATGACGAACAGGCGCTCAAGCACATGATCGGCGCCGCCCTTCTTCGGCGCAGCGCCAGCGCCTGCGAGCGCTCGCCCGTAGGCTAGCAACGCCCGAGTGTCGGGATGAAAGGTCTCTTCTCCCATCATAGGTGTCAGGTGTCAGGTGCCAGGTGTCAGATTCCGCTTCGCCAGGCGCAGCGGCCTGGTATCCCTCGCGATCGATAACGACCGCGCCTGACACCTGACACCTGGCACCTGACACCTGCACGCAAGCTCCGCGCCTTGGCCAGCACGGGAAAACCGTACTGCGCTGGGCGCGCTTTCGTGCCTGGGGCGAGCCCTGGCGCCTCGCTTGCACGTTGCAAGACGAGCCTGAGGAGCATCCCGCGATGACCGTCCCGGCCCGGTACATTCTGGCGGCTCTCGCCTTCGGCGTCGCCGTGTTGGGTTTTATCCTGCTGCCGCCGCGATGAGCGTGTGAGGCGCCTGCGAGCATTTCGGCGTTCTGTACCCCTCCAAACTCCAGGCCGCCCCTCGGCCTCTCCCCGCTCCGGCGGGGGTTTTTGTTGGCTCGGAACTGCGCGCTCGGCGCGCGGTTGGAGTCGGCAGGAGGCCGCCATGAATCTGCCGCTCAAGATGTCCGCCGAGATGCTCGCAATTCTGATGATCGGCGACGGCGTGCTCGCGCTCGCCCAGCCGCGTCGTCACATGCAATTGTGGAACGCCGGGCCGGAGCCCTGGCGCAACCTCTGCACATATCTGGAGGAGCGGCCGACGCTGACCATGGCGATCGGCGCAGCCTCGATCGCGCTCGGCCTCTGGCTTGCCAACAGCCTGCGCCGCGAGGAGGACGTCTACGATCACTTCGGCGCTGAGGCGCATGTCCCGAGCACCGCGTGGCAGGACTACGACGCCGTGGTGCACTAGACGTCGGCGATGTAGCGCCGCCCGCTGTCGGCGAAGCTCATAACCGGCGCACAGGTAGCGTACGCTGGGCGCTAGAATGCTCAACAAGGGAGCGGGTCCGGGACTTCGGTTGGAGAACCCGGCTCGCCGCCGGCCGATGCGTCACGCAACGAACAGCTGTCCCGGCGCAAAGGCGATAAAGCGATCGAGGGGACATGAGGCGCTGGCGTCACTTTTCCGCTTTACTGTTGCGCAAAGGCGCAAGCCCTTGCGTCCCCGCCCGCCCTCGGTCGCCGCCGGCTGCGTCGGCAGGTGACGATCGAACGCGAACTCCTTAGATAGCGCCCATGACTGAACTCGACGTCCGCTCCGCCCGCCCAGACCAGCTTGTCGAGGGCGACAAAGGCAAATGGGAAATAATCATCGGCCTTGAAGTGCACGCGCAGGTGACGAGCCGAGCCAAGCTCTTCTCCGGCGCCAGCGCCGCGTATGGAGGAGCGCCGAACAGCCACGTTTCGCTGGTAGATGCGGCGATGCCTGGCATGCTGCCGGTGATCAACAAGTTCTGCGTCGAGCAGGCGATCCGCACGGGGCTCGGCCTCAACGCCGAGATCAACCGCAAGAGTCGGTTCGACCGGAAGAACTATTTCTATCCAGACCTGCCGCAGGGCTATCAGATCAGCCAGTACAAGCATCCCATCGTCGGCGAAGGCGCTGTCGAAGTGGAAGCCGATGGCGAAGAGCCGATTCAGGTGCGGATCGAGCGTCTGCACCTCGAGCAAGACGCCGGCAAATCGATCCACGATGTTTCGCCAAACGAGACGTACGTCGATCTCAACCGCGCTGGCGTGGCGCTGATGGAGATTGTCTCGCGGCCAGACATGCGTTCTGGCAAGGAGGCGGCGGCTTATTTCAACAAGCTGCGCGCCATCGTGCGCGCGCTCGGCACATGCGACGGCAACATGGAGGAAGGCTCCATGCGCGCCGACGTGAACGTCTCGGTGCGCAGGCCGGGCGAGCCGTTCGGCACGCGCTGCGAGATCAAGAACGTCAACTCCACCCGCTTCATGATGCAGGCGATCGAGTACGAGGCGCGCCGCCAGATCGAGATTCTCGAAAGCGGCGGCGCGATCGATCAGGAGACGCGCCTGTTCGATGCAACTAAAGGCGTCACCCGCTCGATGCGCTCCAAGGAGGAAGCGCACGACTATCGCTACTTCCCCGATCCCGATCTGCTGCCGCTGGTGATCGACGAAGCCTGGATCGAAGAAATCCGCGCCTCGCTGCCGGAGCTGCCGGATGCGAAGAAGAAGCGCTTCATGGAGAGCTACGGGCTCTCGGCCTACGATGCGCGCGTGCTCTCAGGCGATACCGAAGCGGCGGCGTACTTCGAGACGGTGGCGAAGCGGCGCGATCCCAAGCAAGCCGCCAACTGGGTGACGCAGGAACTGTTCGGCGCGCTCAACAAGAAAGGACTCGAACTATCGCAATCGCCGGTGAAGGCCGAGGCGCTCGGCGCGCTGCTCGATCTGGTCAAGGACGGCACCATCAACGGCAAGATCGCCAAGGACGTGTTCGCGAAAATGATGGAGACCGGCGAAGCGCCGGGAACTATCGTCGAGCGCGAGGGCCTGAAGCAAGTCACCGACACCAGCGCGATCGAGAAGGCCATCGACGACCTGATGGCGGCGAACGCCGACAAGGTCGAAGACGTGAAGAAGAACCCGAAAGCGTTCGGCTGGTGGGTCGGTCAAACGATGAAGGCGACGGGCGGAAAGGCGAACCCGCAAGTGGTGAACGAGATTCTGAAGAAGAAGCTAGGCGTTAGCTAATGGACCGCCGGCGCCCTCGCCGGCATCACCGTTGCTGAGACGAGTTAGCGTGCGTTGCTTATCGAACCGTAGTGCCGGCGAGGGCGCCGGCGGTCCATACTAACGCGCCCTTGCCGTCAGCGGCGTGTAGCGCGCGACATGGCCGGCGGCGCCGATCAGCGCCGCCGAGTCGAGTTCGGAACGGAGGTGCGCCTCGAACGCGCCGGCATGCAGCGAAGCGATGCGATCCCCGCCCGGCACGAACGCCTGCATCATCACGCAAAGCCAGATGTAGACGAGCATCGGCCTCCTCCGCTCAAAACGAAGGGAATGCTGCGTCTGCTTGGTTACGCGCCGGTTAACGCGTCAGTTGTTGGCGAGGATCACGCCCAGGACGATGCCGGTGGCGATGCCCACAAGAAGGTAGTTGCCCCGGTCGTCTTGAACATAATGGGCGCCGCTCGGGGGCGGATCGAGGCGATAGGCGCGATAGTCCACGACGCCGAACGAGCTGCGATAGTAGTCCGGCAACCGATCGCCACGCCGCCACATGCGGAAGCCGAGCTCGACGGCGTCGCCCAGCGAAGCGGGCGGCGGGCCGTAATGCCACTCGCCGCGATAGGTGTAGCCGTTGAAACGGCGCCGATCCCAGCCGCGGTGCAGGCCGTTGTCATGGCGGCCCTCGGCGTGCGGGTTCTGGCCGCGCGCATGCGCAGGCGGATCGGCGCTGGCGGGCATCGCAAGTGCGGTGACGAACGCTGCGGCGGCGAGCGCGGCGAAGGCAGAGCGTTTCATGCGGGGGCCTCCTCTCATCGGGCGGGACGAGGCTCCTTTACCGCAACTGAACCGGTTCTGAACACGCGCGAGGTTTACAAAAAGTTCGTCCCGGAGGTGGGGAGACCTCCGGGGCGGTTAGGACGCATCGGCCAGCGTGGGAGGGGCTTAGCCGCCGGCCAGGATCACGCCCAAAATGATGCCGGTCGCGATGCCGACGAGAAGGAAATCGCCGCGGTCATCGCGGACATAATGATAGCCGCGCGGCGGCGGACGCAGATCGTAATAGCGCCAATCCACCGGGCGATAGTAGCTGCGATAGTAAGACGGCAGCCGATCGCCGCGGCGCCAGGCGCGATAGCCCGGCCGGAAGTAAGGATCGTAGTAATAGGCTTCCGGCGGCGGGCCGAAGTACCAGCGATCCCGATAGAAGTAACCGTTGTGGCGTTCGCGATACCAGCGGCGCGCCTCACGCCGACCGTCGCGATAGCCACGGCGATAATGACGGCGGTCGTCGCGCCAGTCGTCATCATCCCAATCGCGATCGCGGCGGTGGCGCCAACGGCGATCATCGTCATCATCATGACGCCAGCGGCGACGGTCGTCGTCGTCAGCGGCTGCAACAGACGGAATCGCCAACGGCGCCGCCAACGTAGCCGCAGCAAGCGCGGCCGTAAGCAGACGTTTCATAGCGAGGTCTCCTTCCTGCTTCCCCTGAACCGCTCCGTCCAGAAGAAGGTCCCTCTCTGCGTGCAAGTCTGTCGAGGCTTGACTGAACTGCGCCTGAATGAATGGGGAACTATGGGCGCCGATATCAGAGTTTGTCGGCCGCCCGGAGCCGCAATACCTGAACACAACTTCCGGCGGCCCCGCGCACGGCAAGTATCACGGCTGATACTGGTCGGTCGGCGAGACAAGCCGCATGTATGGCCAGCGCCCAACATGAACGGAAGCTGAATGGCCCAGCCGATCGATCTTTATTTCTGGCCCACGCCGAATGGCTGGAAGATCGCCATCGCGCTCGAGGAGATGGCGCTGCCGTATGTCTTGAAACCGGTGAACATCGGCAAGGGGGAGCAATTCAGCGCCGCGTTCATGGCAATCTCGCCCAACAACAAGATGCCCGCGATCGTCGATCCAGACGGGCCGGGCGGCGCGCCGATCTCGGTTTTCGAATCCGGGGCGATCCTGCAATACCTCGGCCGCAAGAGCGGGATGTTCTATCCGCGCGAGGAGCGCGCGCGCGTTGAGGTCGAACAATGGCTGATCTGGCAGGTAGCGGGCCTTGGGCCCATGGCCGGACAGGCGAGTCACTTCATTAACTATGCGCCCAAGCTCGTCGACGATCCGGCGAAGATCGAATACGGGCGTGTGCGCTACATCAACGAACTCAACCGCCTCTACGGGGTGATGGAGAAGCGGCTCGAGGAACGCCCCTTCCTCGCCGGCGACTATTCGATCGCCGACATGGCGGCCTGGCCGTGGACGCGAGGCGCGCATCGCCTCGGCCAGAACTGGGATGATTTCCCGAAGCTTAAGCACTGGGTGGATCGCATCGCCGCGCGGCCCGCGGTGCAGCGGGCGCTGCAAGCCGGCGAAGAGCTTCGTCAGAGAGCGCAGCGTCAAAGCGAAGAGAACGCAGCCGAACAAGCAAAGCATCTGTTCGGTCAGACAGCGAAATCGGTGCGCGATGCATGCGCGAAACAAGGCTGACGCAGCTTAAGCTTATCGCAAGTTATGCACGTTACTGGTCCACTCCGGCGGCGCGAACAATGCACGCCTGTGGGGTGGAGCGCACATGGCTGAAGCCAGGCGTTCCCAAGTGGTACAAGGGAGGGCCTTGAATGGCGTTTACCGATTCTGAGATCGCCGAGGCGCACGAAGCTGCGCGTCGCTCAGGCGACGGCGAGAACCTTTACAAGCTGGGCCTCATCTACTCGACCGGTCAGGGCGGCGCGATCGACCTCGTGCAAGCGCACATGTGGTTCAATCTCGCGGTGGTGCGCGGTTCGGAAGCGGCGAAGGAATGCCGGCGCGAACTCGCCGACATGATGTCGAAGGACGAGATCGCCGCCGCCCAACGCGCCGCGCGCGAGTGGCTGAGCGTCAAGCATCACTGAGATTCAAGACCCGTCTGCGGACTGCGCGTAGATGGCGACCTTCTGGAAGCGCGCGTCCTGCAGCGTTTCCACCACTGTGATCACGTCCTGATACGTCACGTCGAGATCGGAGCGCACATAGAGGCGGCCTTCCGCCAAAGCGTCCTCGTGCGTGAGCGTTGGGTTGGCGGCGAGCATGTGCGCGACAGCATCGGCGCCGAGGCGCTCCAAGCCCGTCTCTTCGCCCGCGATGAAGATGCGATAACCATCGGGCGCGGCACGTATGTCGACCACCGTCGGTGGGATGACGGGAGCGACCGGCGGCCCGGGACGCGGCATGTCAAGGCGAAGGTCCGTGGTCGGCTTCGGCGCCGTCACCATGAAGATGATGAGCAGCACCAGCAGCACGTCGATGAACGGGATGACGTTCGGATCGGCGGTCGGCAACGCCATCGCGCGCAGGCGACGGCCCATCACAGCGGCCATGCGCTCCCTCCCTTGCTGGACAGAAGCGTGCGCGCGCCGCTGCGCCTACTCAATTCACGTGCCTGAGAGCGGGATCACAAGGTCGGGATCGGTCGCCGCCGCAGTTTGTGCGCGACGATCCGCTCTCGACGTCGCGTCGCAGAGCAGCATCGCCGCGCTGCGCAGGAGGATCTGCAGATCGAACCACAGCGAGGCGCGCGCGACATATTCGAGATCGTAGCCGAGGCGGCGCCGCGCGTCGATTGCTGAGTCGATCTGCCCGCGCAAGCCATTGACTTGCGCCCAGCCGGTCATGCCAGGTTTCACGCGGTGGCGATGCGCGTATTCGTCGACGATATCCTGAAGCTCGAGTTCGGCCGCCCTGATGCCGATCGCATGCGGCCGGGGGCCCACCATGCTCAGGTCGCCTTTGAGCACGTTAAAGAGTTGCGGCAGCTCGTCCAGGCTCGTGCGGCGCAGGAAGGCGCCGATTCCGGTAACGCGCGACTCGTCTGGCTCATCTCGCAGATCGTGCCGCATGCTGCGGAATCTGTAGAGCTCGATGACCCGGTTGTTGAACCCATGGCGGCGCTGTCGGTAGAGTGCCGGCCCTCGGCTGTCGAGCTTCACCGCGACCGCAATCGCCAGCATCGGCAGCGCCAGCAGCGCAAGCAGCAGAGAGGCCAGCACGATGTCTTGCGCGCGTTTGAGCAGGGCGCGCGCGTGGTTGTGCGGTCGGCCCGACACGCAGGCGAGCGCTAGGCCGGCAAAGCGATCGGCGCCGCGGCCCCGCACGGCAAACGCATCGACGTCCAGCAGCAGGTCGACGCGGTTCGGGATCGCGCGCAGCCGCTGAATGATGTCGCGTACGCGCTTCTCGGCCTTCTGCGTGACGGTGACGACGACGCGGTCGACGTTCGGCAATCCATCCCAGGCCAAGAGATCGTCGATGCTGCCGCCGATGGGCGTGGCGCCTAGGACTCTTGGCGCGCGTGCAAGCCGATCGTCCGCCACGGCGATAACGCGCGCTTCCCCCGATCTGGTGAGCCGCTCGACAACGCGCTCAGCCGCTTCGGTGGCTCCGACGAGCACAATGGTCTCTGAGAAGACGCCAGCGCGATGCGCCGCTCGTGTCCACACCGCGATGGCCGCGTGAATGCCCGCGAGCGCCATTGCGGCGAAGGGCAGCGTCGCGGAGAGCGCGGCAGCGACCCGGGCGTCGGGCGCGGAGATGGCGGCGATACCGAGGCCCAGGATGGCGCCCAGCGCCAGACCACCGAGGCTATGCTCGGCGCACATGCGAGCCGGCGTGACACGGTAGGCCCCGGTGATCCAAAGGCCGAATTTCACCGCGGCGGCGGCGGCGAAGATTGCACCGGCGCCGCCGACGGACAGCTCGGCAAGTCCGACGCCGGCGCCCCAGCGTGCGGCAAGCTCAGCGGCGGTCAGAACGAACAGCCAATCGAGCGCTTGCAGCACGCGGACCGGCAACGCGGGGGGAAGGTGAATGCCGCGGCGGTTGAGGGATGGAAATGCGAACCTCGGCGCAGCCGATGTGCCAGCGTCGTTTGGGGGTGCCGGGCCAGTCGCATCGGAAGGGCGGTAAGGTTGAAGCGCGGGGGCGACGTGAGCAAGCCGGACGGCAATATTGAGCCCGAACAGGCAGAACGCGCCAGCCAGTTCGGCCAGGCGCCGGGCTTCCGCGACCCCTTCGCTTGGATCATCGGCGCCGGCGGCGGGACCCGCGTGCTCCAAACCGGCGCCGGCCAGCCTCAACGCACCATGCGACATGGTTAATTCGCCCCTTGGACTAAGTCTTCGGGGCCGGTTCGCGCAAAGCCTGCGCCAGTTAACCGAGAGAGAGGGCGGCGGGCGCCTGGGCAGTGGGGCCACAGAACTCCATTGGCTTATTGCCCTACTGCCCTCGTCAAGGGTAAGCGGGGCGACCGCCGGAGACGTGGCCGAGTGGCTGAAGGCGGCGCCTTGCTAAGGCGTTATACTCGAACAGGGTATCGAGGGTTCGAATCCCTCCGTCTCCGCCAGCCATTCGCGTGGCCACGACGCGAGATTTCCGGGCCACGCGATCAATCGAGCTTCAGGAACGCCGGCTCGGAGCATTGGCCGTGGTGAAGTGGTAACCGCGGCGAGTGCGTTTGAATGGCGAGACGGATCGCGAGCTACGTGCGGTTTCGAACCGACGGCGCTGGCGCGAGCTGCGCGCTGCGGGCCGCGCCAACGCGTCGTTACGCCCGGCGACACGTCGATCGAAGGACTCAGGCGGCGCGGGGGATGGTAGCCGATGAGCCTGCAATCTGTTTTGTACAGGTCGTGACTCCCACCGGTTCTTTTGATTCGCCAAACCGGGGACTCATGTGCGCTCGACGGAGCACTCATTCTCCCAGGGCGACAGCACCCGTCCTTTAAACTGGTACAAGATCGCCAAACGCGCCGTGGCGACATTGAGAGCGATGGTCGTAGCAACAGCCTTCGCGCGAGAGCTTTTGGCAGCACAAACAAAACATTTTCGGCGCCTCGCAGGAACTGTCGGCAGAGCGCGGAGTTGGGCGCCGTAGCGGGCGGCGCGGCGGTGCGCGTCCGCAAAAGGGGGACGCCGCTCGATGGGCGCCTCGTGCATGACAGTAGCTGACGTTTTAGGTGGCGCTCGCCGGAGCGAGCGGCTGTTCAAAGGGACCAGCACATGAACTTTCCTGTGCAGCCGATGACGCTTGAGATTGAGGAGCAGCCGGCGCCTGTCAGCTTGCGAGCGATCTGGGCGGCGATGTTGCGGCGCTGGCGCTTGATGGCCGCGGTGTTTGGCGCCGTAGCTGCTGTGACGCTTCTCTTAATCGCGCTTCAGCCGCCGCGATACAGCGCCAGCGCGACGATCATGATTCGGCCGGGGCTCGATCGCCTCGTCACTGAACTGGAGCCGACAACGGGATCAGGCCAGCAAGCGGCCACACTGTCTGCAGCGGTGGACTCGGAAGTCGAGATCCTGCGCTCGCATGACTTGGCTAGAAGGGTCGTGGACAGACTTCAGCTCGCTAATGATCCCGAGTGGAGCAGCCCGCTTCGGCGCGGCTTTGTGGTGGTCAGCTCGCCGGAGGCCGCCGAGGTCCTGGCAGACGAAGCCGCGCGAAATCTGGCGCGCGCTGTCAAAGTGCGGCGTCGCGCGGTCAGCGAAGTGGTTGATGTCGAGGTGGCAGCCTCGCGAGCAGCGCGCGCGGCGCAAATTGCCAACGCATACGTGCAAGCGTACATCGAGGTCTCGATCGAGGCGCAGAACGAGAGGAGCGAGCGCGCGACGGATTGGCTGAACGAACGGCTGCGGGCGCTTCAGGACGACCTGCGCAACAAAGAAGCGGCCTTGGCTAACTTCCGCGCCGCGAGCGGCCTCTATGTGGGAACTGGCGAGTCGCTCAGCGAACAACAAGTGCGGGCGCTCCAGGACAGCATCGTCGTCGCACGCACTGAACTCGCCGAAAAAACAGCGCGCTACGAGCAGCTGCGAGCGCTTATCGATCGCGGCGGCAGCCCCGACTCGATCGCCAGCGCCTTGACGTCGGATGTCATCCGCGACTTGCGTCGCGAGGAGGCGCTCCTCTCACGCACGCAGGCCGATCTGGAAGCACGTTTGCAGGAGCGTCATCCCAGCCTGATGGCGGGACGCCAGCAGCTCGCTGACGTGCGCGCGCAGATACAGGCGGAGATGCGCCGGATAGCCGCCAATGCCGAGGGCGAAGTGCTGGTGGCGCAGGCGCGTTTGCGCGCCCTGGAGGCCACTCTCGGCACGGCTGGCGGACGCATCGCTGGGGCAAGCGAGGCGGAAGTTCAGCTCGCCCAACTGACGCGGGAGGCCACGGCCGCGCGCACCGTCTACGAGATTTTTCTGCAGCGTTACCACCAGATGGCGGGGCAGGGCGAGATTGCCCCGCTGCAAGTGCGGCTGGTGTCGGCAGCCGTGTCGCCAAGCCATCCAAGTTGGCCGAATTGGCCGCTAGCGGTGCTGATCGCGCTCGCGTGCGGGGGCATCGCGGCCGGGCTCGTGCTGCTTGCCGTCGAGATGTTGACCGATCCGGTTGCGAGCGCCGACGAACTCGAAAAGCGCGTGGGCTTGGCGACGCTCGCCGCGGTCCCCCATGTGCCGTCGAAGACGTTGCGCCTACTTCCGCCTGAAGCCCGCCACCCTGCCGGTTATCTGACGGACAGCAAATTCTCCGCATATGCAGAGGCGTTTCGAAACCTGAGGACGTCATTGCGCTTCGCCAGCGGCGAACGACCGATCAAGGTGCTCGTGCTCACCTCACCCAACCCAAACGAAGGCAAGACGACCTGCGCGCTAAGCCTGGCGCGCGCGTCGGCGCTCGCAGGCCAGAAGGTGATCCTGATCGATTGTGACAGCAGGCGCCAGGCGTTGAACCAGATCATGAGCATCGAGCCCGAACTCGGCCTATGGCACGTGCTCTCCGGTCAGACAGACTGGCGCACCGTCACTGGCGTCGACGAAGCCTCGCCTGCGCACATCTTGCCTTCAGCGCCCGGGGAATTCGCCTCCGCCGACGTGCTGAGCGGCGAAGCGATGGATGCGCTGCTCGATGAGCTGCGCGGCCACTACGACCTCATCATACTTGATTGCCCGCCTGTATGGGCGGTCGCGGACACGCGGCTGCTCGCCGCGAAGGGCGATGGCGTCGTGCTCGTCAGCCGTTGGAATAAGACGTCAATACGCGCGCTGTCCGCAGCGATACGCCATCTCGCGCCTTCGGGGGCGCGGCTGCTCGGCGTCATCGTCAATGGAGTCGACGGCGAAGTGGCGCGCTGGGCAGGTTACAACGAGTATGAGTTTGCCTCTTACGCGGCGGCATAGGACGCCTGAATCAACTTAAGAACTAAGGAAGGTGTTTGATGAGCGGCGCCGGCGCGGTGAGGATCAGGCATCAAGAGCAGATATTCAGACCATTGCGTCAGATTCACCCTAAGCGGAGGCCGCCGCAGGTGCGCCGGCGCAAGAAAGCCGCGATCGGCGGCGGGACTAAGCGGGCGCTGGACTTTACGATGGCGCTCCTCGCGCTGATCGTGCTTGCGTTGCCCCTTCTGATCGTCGCACTCGCGATAAAATTGGATTCTCGCGGGCCGGTTTTCTTCCTTCAGAGGCGGGGCGGGTTTCGCCGGCGACCATTTCTCTTGATCAAGTTTCGCACCATGAGCGTGACGGAGGACGGCGCTTGCGTTGTGCAGGCGATGCGGGCCGATCCGCGCGTGACGCGGCTCGGCAAGTGGCTGCGTCGCCTTTGGATCGACGAGTTGCCGCAGCTGATCAACGTGCTGCGTGGCGAGATGTCGATCGTCGGCCCGCGCCCGCACGCGGTTGCGCACGACGCGCATTTCAGAGGCTGGGACACGCGGTACGGTCGACGCTTCGCCGCGCGGCCAGGTCTGACCGGCTTGGCGCAAGTGATGGGCTCGCGCGGCTATCTCGAAGACGAAGCGGCTCTCCGCCGCCGCGTCGATTTTGATCTTCGCTACATCGAGCGCTGGTCGCTGCCGCTCGATCTCTGGATCATGCTGCGCACGGCTATGCTGTGGTGGCAGCCCGCCAGTGACCCTGTATTGGAGCGCCTGTTGCGGACGGCGCAGGGCGCCGCCGCCGAGGCGGCGGGCCCGCCGGCGCAGACCCGCTTGAACGTAGCGCACGTAATCACGCGCTACATACGCGGCGGCGCCGACGAGAACACGCGTCTGTCATGCAATGCGCAGGCGGCCGCTGGCCATCGCGTCGCCCTGATATACGGCAGGGAGGCGCACGAGGAAATGCTGGCGCAGCTGGACCCGCGCGTTGAACGGATCCAGATCACGGCGCTCGTGCGACGGATCGATCCCATTTGCGACGCTATTGCGCTGCTGGCGATTGCGGCCGCTTTGAATCGTCTGAAGCCGGATATCGTGCACACGCACACGAGCAAGGCAGGGATTCTTGGGCGCATCGCGGGCAGGATTGCCGGCGCCAAAGCTGTTGTCCACGGTGTTCACATCCTGCCTTTTCTCAATGTGAACCGCCTCAAGCGTTGGGCTTTCCTGGCCCTTGAGCGATTGGTCGCCCCGCTGACGGACGCCTTCGTCAGCGTAAGCCCGAAGATGCAGGCGTGCTGTCGCGCCGAGCGGGTTGGCGAGCGCGCGCTGCACGTGGTGGCGCCGAGCGGGATGGACGTGGCGCTGTTCCGCCGCGCAGAGCCATTTGGCGCAGCCGAGTTGGAGCGGGAGCTCGGTGCGGGCGCAGCCGCGCGCAAGCTTGTTGTGATGGCGGCCGCCCTGGAGCCGCGCAAGCGCGTCGCGGAATTCCTGCCGGCGTTCAGGAACGTGGTCGACCGCTGTCCCGACGCGGTGCTCGTCGTTCTCGGCGAGGGCCCCGAGCGCGAATGCATTCTGCGCCGAGCGGAGGCGCTGGGCTTGCGCGACAACGTGCGCCTGCTCGGCTATCGTGTGGACATCGAACGTTGGCTGGCGAGCGCGAGCGTTTGCGTCTTGTCGTCCGAGCGCGAGGGCTTGCCGCGTGCTGTCGTTCAGTACGTGCTGGCCGCGCGACCAGTGGTGGCTGCCGACCTGCCGGGGCTGGATGCTGTCTTGCACGACGGCGAAAACGGTTTTGTCACCAGCAGCGACGATCTCCTATCGATGGCGGAGCCGATCGTTCGTCTGCTGACGATCCCGCGCTTGGCCGAGCGGTTCTCTTCGTATTCGCGCCGCATGGATCTGTCCGCCTGGTCCATCGACAACATGACCGCCCAACTCGAGCGGGTCTATTTTGGCGTGCTGCACGTTAGACGGCGCAAGCAACGGACGTTGGTAGGGGAGCCGGCATGGACTTTGTCGTCGTAGGTCCGGAGAAGACAGGCACCGGCTGGATCGACAGCGCGCTGCGCAAGTACCTGCCGCATGCGCTTCCGGCCGTAACCAAGGAGACCTTCTATCTAGATCGGCTCTATCATTTAGGGCCGCGCTGGCACGCATCGCTGTATGCGGGCGATCCATCGCTGCGCGGCGAGGTCTCGCCCTCGTATTTCGCGCGGCCAATTGCGCGGGAAAGATTGGCGACCATCAATCCAAATGCACGCATCGTCGCGGTGCTGCGCGACCCCTACGCGCGCATGGCCTCGCACCTTTTGCATATCATGCGCCGGGGCGCAGGCGATCTGCGGGCGCTTGATCTGGGGCTGCCTGCGGCGCTCTGGGCCGAGGCGCGGGAGTCGTCTCGCTATGCGGCGCATGGGCGGGCTTGGCGCGCCGCGTTCGGCGCGGAGGGCGTCAAATTCGTGCGCTATGACGACATAACTCTCCGTCCCGCGAGTCTCCTCCGGCAGCTGGCTGTTCATGTAGGAGCGCAAATCGATGTGGACGCAGAATGGATCGCAGCGTTCAGCAGAACACGCGTATTCGAGTCAGCCGCGCCGTCGGCGCCGGGATTGGCTCGACTGGCCTATTCGCTGAGCAGAGGCTTGCAGGCGATCGGGGCGACGCGGCTGGTCGAGGCGGCGCGCCGGTCCGGCGTCAGAAAGCTGTTCGAGCGCTCAGGCGCCCGCCTGAAGCCGGTGCGCGCCGAACTCGAGCAGAGACTGCGCGAGCACGAGTGCTTCGACGACGATATTTGCTTCGCCGAAGAGGCGCTTTGCGCCGATCTCTCCGATTGGCGCGCCGGCGCAGCGGCAGATACACCGCTTAGGACGCGGGATCATGTATCCAGCTCGGCGGCTGAGGCATGGTGAGCCGGGATGCAATCGGTAGCGCGGAGCGACAGTTCGGACAGAAACTGTCGCAGGCGCTGGCGCCGCTGGGCTTTCTCTGGGCAAGCGCCGGGCTCGCCGCAGTCCTTGGCGCACTCGCGCAGATCATGTTCGCGCGCCAGCTCGGCGCCTCCGGCTACGGGGTTTTGGTGACGGCGAGCGCGATGGCGAACTTGCTGGGGCCGTTCGCTGCATGCGGCGTCGGGCTCATGTTGATGCAGAAGCATGGGCGCGAGGGTTGGCTAGCCCACCGCTGGGTGGGCCCGAGCTTGCGGCTTTACGGTCTGTGTACGGCTATTGCGTTCGTCCTGTTTGCGAGCTGGGCGCTAGCAGCCATGGAAACGACGAGCCATCGCGTGGCGGCGATGCTGCTCATTCCGCTGGTGGCGGCCTTTGGCGCCATTCAATTGGCGGAGAGCCGGTTTCAACTCGAGCATCGCTACGCCAATGTGGCGCGCTGGCAACTCACCAAGCACGCCTCGATTTTTGTGGTGGCGGCGGCCACGCTCGCGGGCGGCTGGACACTGCTGGGCGCGGCAGCCGGGCTGTTCGCCATCTCCGTAGGTGTCGCTGCTTTTGCGTTCTGGGCGGGCGCGGGCATGGCGCGCGGCGAATTCGCTCTCAAGGGACACGGACCGAGACCCGCCCCGAGCGCCGACAAGGTCGCTCCGGATTTGAAGACAGTGCTGTCGGAGGCATGGCCGTTCGCCGCGACAAGCTTTGGCTTTCTGCTCTTCTTCCAGAGCAGCGTCGCCGTGGTGCAAGCAGTCGCCGGCACGCACGCGGCAGGCATTTATGGACTTGCAGTGTCCATCATGACTGCTGCCTATCTGCTGCCGCGAATCCTCTACCGCAAGTTCTTCCTGGCGAAGGTGTCGCGCTGGCACTTCCACGATCAATCCAAGGTGCGGGCATTCGTCTGGCGGCTTGTGCCGGCGGTGGCCGTGCTGTCCATTCCGCTCGCCGCCTTCATCGTGCTCGCCGCGCCGCTCCTCGTGGATCGCGTTTTTGGCGCCGAATTCGCCGGCACGGTTCCTGTGCTTCAGATTTTGGCGATGGCCCTGCCGCTGCGCTTCATCAGCAGCGGCCTCGCCGTCGCCGCCGTTGAAACGCATCACGTCCGTGAGCGCGTGTTCTGGCAGTTCGGGCTGGCGATCGCGGTGGTGCTGGCGACGTGGGCTGCGCTGCCGCACTATGGCCTCACCGGCGCGGCCGCGGTCATGGTATGCGGCGAGGCCGCGCTGGCGGCGACGTACTGGCTGCTGGCGGTGCGCAACGCGGGCGAGGCGGCGAGCATCGGCGGCGCCGTCGCGGCGCGTCGAGCGCAAGAGTAGCTGCGATGCCCGCGTTCCCCCGCAACGGAGTGCGGCGCGGGATGCGATGGGACGCCCTCGCGCCTCCGTCGCTGTTGATCTTCTTCTGGATCACGGATCTGCTGCTGCCCTACGTTTATGCTGTCACTGAGCGCCCGTGGGAACGGCAAGCCGGCGCGACGGCGATGATCACACTGGGCGACGTGCATTGGGCCATGATGGCGGCCGTGCTTTATCTCGCGTGCTGGTTCGCAGGCTATTACGCGACGCGCTGGAGGCCGGCGCCGCGGCTTGTTCTGCGCGCTCCCCTCAGGAACCTCTCTGCAGCGCACCTCTTGTTGAATTTCACGGCGGCGCTTGCCGTTTTCCTCATTCTGTACGCAATCAACCCCAACACGGACTTCACGTCGCGCATGGAGCTGACGCTGGGGACGTGGGGCAAGGCGCTTTTCTTGGCGATCGGCGTCCTGTTCGCAGCTTTCTGGCTGAGCGCCACGGGGCTCCTGCAGAACAATGGGCGAGGCGTCGCGCCGTGGCGCGTTATGCTCGTTCTGGGGCTCTCGGCCTGCATGATCGCCGTGTTCGCGCCGATGGAAGGCAGGGCGCGGATGTTGATGGCCGTGCTCTACGTCATCGTGGTGTGGCACTATTTCGTACGACGTCTGTCAACCGCGATGGTGTGGGGCGCGCTGGCGGCGGGGTTGCTGGTGGCGCTTGGCCTCGACTATCTGCGCCTGCGCCAGGAGTTTTCCCAGATCGATCCGTTGGAGATGAGTTACGGTCTCGCCTACGGACGACAGTTTGACGGCGTTATGAATGCGGCGGCGGCGATGCGCGCGGTATTGCTCGGCGATGCCGAATACCATTACGGCGCGGCCTGGATCGCGGACATTCTGAGGGATGTCGGCATCCAAACTAGTCACCCCGGCAGCCGCGCCGCCTTCATGACCGACGTCTTAGGGACGCCCCGCTTCGCCGCGGGATTTCCGTTGACGCGTCCGGGCGAATTGTTCTTCGCGTTCGGTTGGCCGGGCGTGGCGCTCGGCGCGGCCGTCCTCGGGGCTTTGACGCGTCTCTGGTACAATTGGGTGATGATCGGCCGTCCGTTCGGACCGGCGTCGGCGCCCGTCTATTTTACGCTCCTGATGACGGCGGGGCTTGTCACGCAAAAGAACTATCTGTTCAGCAGCCTGGTGGTCGCATGCGTCTACGCGGCGCTGATCCTTGCGCTGGCGGCCAGCCTCTACGGATATCGCCTGGCGAAGTCGCGCTCCGTCATCAGGTGGAAAGCAGCGCAAGCGAAATGACTGCGGCAATGCTCACGCGCCGCCGAGTTTCCTGTGTCGATAACGCGGTATCGTCTTCACGCCGACAGACTCAGGGTGTTGGAGCCGTGCTGCCCCAGCTGATCTGGGCGAGCCTCGCCGCCGGTGCACTGGGCCCTGCCATCGGCGTGTTCGTCGGCGGGCAATCGGCGCATCGGCAGCGCGACGATGCCGACAGGCGCTATGACCTGCTGAAGCGCGATTTCGAGATCGTATCTGCAGTAAACCTTCAGCTTCTGAATCGGGCGGTTTCACTGCCAGTGGCTGAAGCGACGCCTGCGCTGCAACGATTTCATGGATGTGTACGGCGATGCAAGGCGTTGTCTGGATCGCGCGCTGGACGCATATAACGCCACTGCGCCTCGCCGACTCGCTGTCACGAAGGATGCCAGCAATCTCATCGAGGTGCTGAACGGTCTTCCGGAACGAAGCTTCAGTTATGAAGCTGGTTGCGCCGCCCCTCGGTTGAGAAGACTGGTAGCGCCGGCTACGGCGCCAGCCGGCGGAAGCGGAGCAGGTCGAGCTGATGGCGGCTGTGCGTCTTGTGCATGATCGATTTCAGCTGCGTGCGCACGGTGATGATCGCCGTATTGCGTTCCGCAGCGATGTCAGCCAGCGAACGGCCGGCGAGGAACAGCGAGAGGATGGCGGTCTCCGCCGCCGTCAAATTGAACAGGAGTCGGGCGCGACGTCCTTGCGCGGCGTACTGCGTTTCGGCTTCGACGCGCACGAGATAGACCGCCGCGCAGGCGTGCTCTTCCAGTGAAAGCGCCGCGTCCTCATTCGGCAGCGGCGCGACGATGGCGAGCAACGGCGCGGCGCCGTCGGATGACAGCATGATCTCTACAGGCTCGCTGTCAGCCGGGGCGGATGCGGCATGATAAACGGCGTCGTGCAACTCCTTGTTGGCCCTTGCATCGGTGGCGGTGACGATGCCGTTGCGAAGCGCCACGGCGACGCCTTGCTTGAGCAGGGCCTGGGCGGCGGAATTGGCGTGTACGCAGCGACCCGTGCTGGCGACGACAACACAGGCGGTTGAAAAACCATCCAGAACGCGGAAGGCGGGGGACGGCGCCGCGATCGTGGGCGCCAGGAAGTGATTGCGCGTGCACTCGGCCAAGTGCGGCAGCAATGTCTGGCCCAGGCGCTGCGCCTCCGGACCGAACGGTTCCTCACCAACGAAGCGATAGAACGCGAACACGACGCCGGCTTCCGTGTTGGAAGGTGCGCGTGGCACGATTTGCAGTGCGTCACACCAGCGAAGCGGCACGAGGATCTCCGCGTAATACTTATCGCGTTGCAGTTCATCGATCGGATAGACTTCCCGGTCGGTGAAGACGCCCGGCACAAGGTTGCGCTCCATTGCGCGCCGCAGGAACGGCGCCTTGCTGGTGTAGCCGCCGAGCCGATGCGCGATCGCGGAGAAATCGAGGTTGTGCAAAAGAAAAGGCACGACCGGGCGTTCGTGATAAGGCGGCGCGTACACGGCCGCCGACTTGGCGCCGAATGCCTGCGCAAGCTCGGTCAATGCTTCCAGCCACGCCACCTCGCCGCGCTCGGCGCGACGAAGGAGGGCTGTCAGACGCTCAAGCGTCTGGTGCAATGCCCCGTCCAAGCCCATACCCCATAGGTAATGGTATTGGGGTAATGTCGAGCCGGACAGTGGTCATACCCCAAACGGCGTAAGTTATACCCAGAATGCAGTACGCGAGCACACGCGCTGTGATTGCAGGCCGTAGCGCCGATTACGAACTGGCGACGACACGCCGGGAGCGCGCCGCCGCCATTCGCCCAATGCCCCGACGTGAATTGGTACCCGCGCAGTGGCGCGCGTCATCATCGGTTCAGACTATGAGAGTGCAGTTCGGCCCCGTTTCTCCCAGCGCCGTCAATTTTGTACATTTCTGCGGAGGCAGTGTGCTCGACTGAGCACAGCAAGGCCGTTCTGTACGAATATCCATGTGCGTACTCTATGTGGGGTATGCGCGTATTTTTTTCGCCCCCTAGGGTTAACGACGCTGAATGGGGCTGCTTGGGTAGTTGGTTGGCGGGGAATTAGCGAAAATAGCTGACAGCGCGCCGCGATCGACGCGCACCGACCGTCCCTAGTCGCTGAACTGGCTTTCGCGCGAAAGCAAACGGACAGGCGCCGAACGGGGGAGGCATGCGCAAGGCAGCCATCGCTTGCACTGTTGTTGCTGCGTTGTGGTGCGGCCAGAGCGCCGCGCAGACGACCGCCTATGCGCCCGGCCACGGCTCGCCGAATTCAATCGTTCTGAGCGTGCCCGTCACCGCCTCGATCAACAATCACTGCGGATTCGCGACGGCGCCTTCAGGAACGTACAACCAACCAGATTTCGACGCCGTCGGGCTCCTCCACGATTTTGATTTCGTTCTCGATTGCACCCTGCCGCTGCGGGTCGGGGTCGTGTCGAGCAATGGCGGCCTCCTGGCGAACGCGGGTTCGCTGCCAGCGGGCTACATCGCTTTTGCGCCATACGACATCACGCTGAACCTCGTCGGCGACACCACCAGCGTCAGCGCAACGTGCGCCGCCGCGACGCTGACGACAGGGTCGACCTGCACGACGTTTCTTGGCCCTGCAACAACGACGCAGGGCCTTCGTTTAGACGATTCCGCGAGCCAAACGAGCGGCTCGTATCTTCGCGTCAGCGCGCCGCCCTATCCGGGGCCGGACGTGCTGGTAGCGGCTACGTACAACGACACTTTGGTGGTGACTCTAAGCGCTTCGCCCTGAGGCGCGCCTGCGTGCACGCGCATGTAGGAATTTACATGGGGCGCCGGCGGACGGCCGGTATGGATGGGAGTGGAAGATGAGAATTGGTTTGTTGTCAGGAACGGTGCTTGCAGCCTTGGCCTTTGCCGGCGTGGCTGCGGCGCAGACGACTACAGGTACGGTCGACGTTGTCGGCACGGTCGGCGAAAAGTGCACCGTCACCGGCGGCGACACGTCGACGACATTCTCCGACACCTTCGACGCCTTGGAATTGGCCGACACGGACGGCACGCTGCGCGCGATCGCGCCGTTCAGCACCGCCGGTTCGAGCTGGCGAGTGCACTGCACCACCATCCCGGATGTGTCGATCTCGGCCACGTCGATGGCGAATGTCGCCACGGCGCCGAGCGGCTACGCAAATACGGTCAACTATATCGCTTATGCGGATTTCGACGTGGTCACCGGACCGGACGAGACGATCTCGACGCCGTCCGGCGGGTCGAGCGGTCCGACAACGCTCGGGTCGCACCTGCAGAACGTAACGGACAATGTGGTGATCCGCGCGGATACGTTCACGACGCCGAACGTCGGCGACATACTGGTATCGGGCTCGTATGCCGGCCTGATCACCGTGACCATCACGCCGTAATCAAAGTCGAAGGAGCGAGACAATGCGCGTTATTCTTGGAGCCGGCGCCGCGCTTGCGCTGATCGGCGCAGCGCCCCTGGCCGCGGCGCAAACGACGGGCACGGTGGACATCACCGGGTCGGTCGGCGAACGCTGCGAATTCACGATCGATTCCGGGCTGATCACGCTTGGCGAATTGAGCGGCACGGGGGGCGCACTCGATGCGGCAGTCGTCAACGGCGCGTCCGACACGCTGAACGGGTGGTGCAACGGCACCGCGGCTGAAATGACGGTCGAGGCGCACGCGCTGCAGAACATCACCTATGTCGGCGCGCCGCCGGCCGGATTCGAGACGGTGGTGAATTTCACGGCCACAGCAACCGCGACGCCAAGCGGCGGCCCTGTGTCGGCGAATGACTCGTCGGCCGTGGCTGGCGCCGGGGCGCCGTCGGTCGTCGGCGTGTTCTCCAGCGACATCGACGTGGTGCTGTCGGCGGCCGCCACGCCGGGCGGCGGCAAGCTGATTGCCGGGTCCTATGAAGGTTCGGTCGACGTGACGCTGACGCCGAGCCCGTGATCGACTGGAGGCGGAGACGCTGCGCATGAGATTGACGGCAATCATCCTCGGCTTGGCGATCACGGGGCTTGCCACGGCGGCGGTCGCGCAGACTGCTGCTGACGGGCAAGCAGCCGTGACCGGCAGCGTGTCGAACGTCTGCGTGCTCGGCGCGCCCTCGCCGGCGGCGATCAACCTCGGCCAGCTGTCGTCAACGTCGGGGCCCAGAGCCGGCAAGCTTTCGACGATAGCAGACCAGACCGTGAACCTGCCGTCCTCCTGGTGCAATTTCGGCGGGACGCGACTGTCGATCTCGTCAACCGCCCTGTTGGCGGCGGACACATCGACGCCGCCTCCCGGCTTTACGCGTGCGGTGAACTTCAATTCGTCCGTCACGACATGGGGCTCGCCGAATGCGCAAGTCACGACAAACGCAGCCGCTAACGGCTCGTCGGCAACGGCGAACGGCGACAGCGGCGTGCAGGCCGATCCGCGGGCGGCCAGTCTTTCGCTGCAGCTCTCGCAGTTCTCGGCGCCGGGCGACGGTTTTCTTGTGACCGGCGCCTATGCCGGCTCCGTCACCATCACCTTGGGCCCGGAGTGATCGCATGCGCCGCGTTTTTATAGCCGCTGCAGTCTGGGCCTCGCTGGCGGCGAGCGCCGCCGCGCAAGATACCGATCAGGCCGGGCCGATTCCGATCACTGGCAATGCCCCAACCTTCTGCACCGTCGGCGCGCTGCAGGGCGCAGACAACGTGTTCGACCTAGGCATCCTCGTCGACACCACGACGGGGTTGCTGCTGCAGAGCTTGTCAGCGCCACCGAAGACGCTGACAGGCGCGTTCTGCAACACGGGCAGCACGATCTCGATCTCGGCGACGCCGATCGAGGCGCAAACGCTCACGGGCGCGCCGCCCAGCGGTCATTCGGATGAGGTCGATTTCACCGCGACGGCGAGCGGCTGGACGGATGTCCCTGCCGTGTTCTCCACCGCCAACGGCGCCAATCCGCAGGCGACGCAGACCCGCGCTACGCCTTTCGCCGGAGATATCGTCGTGTCGATCGGAAGCTTCGAAACGGCGGGCGGCAGCAGCCTGCGCATGCTCGCCGATCCGGTCTACCGCGGCTCCATCACCCTCACTCTGACGACGAACTGATGGGGACGCCGATGTCATTCCGCCTTGCAGCACTCAGTTTGGTGACGACGTTGTCGTTTTCCGGCGCGGCCGCGGCTCAATCGACGCAGGATTTCGACGTCGTCGGCACAATCCCGAGCGTTTGCGCGATCGATTCGCCGGCGCTTTCCGGCGGCGGCGCGATTAACTTCCGCGGCCTCAACGGCACGACGCTCCAGGTCGACCAACTCGCAGATCCTGCGACGCTCGCCACGCGCGCGGCCTCGGCGCGGGTGAGCTTTGCGGCGGTCTGCAGTTTTCCGCACACTCTGGCGTTGGAGTCGGAGAGCAACGGGCTCTGGCGCGATGCGGGCGCCGGCGTTCCAACCGGATTCGCCAGCGCAATTCCGTATCTTGCGGAGCTCACTTGGGGCCCAGTGACGGGCCGGCTGCAAGCCGATGCGATGTCGCGGCGAACGAACCAGCTCAATATCGACATCGACCAAGCTGTGTCTGGGGAGATCATCGTCGACCTCGACATCCAGGCGGGCGCCTCGAACGCACGAGCGAACGCGCCGCTGATCGCCGGCGCCTATCAGGACACCATCCGCATAACGCTGGAGCCGCAATGATGCGCCGCATTTGCCTTTCGGTGCTCCTGGGGCTCGCACCCACGACGGCCTTCGCGCAAGCAGCGACGCCTCAGGGCCGCTTGGACATTGTCGGCGAGGCGCCGAACGCGTGCGTCATCTCTTCGGCAGGTTCGGCGGCCGGCGCCAACGCCGTGTTCCGGTCTCTGGCTGCAGGCGCGGCCGAGATTCGCATTACCGAGATAATCGACCCGCAGACGAGCACGGCCCGTCCGTCGTCAATCAATGTCCTGCTGCCGATCATCTGCAACAGCGCGCATCGCCTGGTGCTGAGTTCAGGCAATGGCGGTTTGCTGCGTGACGGCGGCAGCACGCAGCCGGGGCCGGGCGGCTTCCGCGAGTTCGTGCCGTACCAGGTCTCCGCGGTTTGGTCTGGGCAGAGTGTAACGAGCGCCAGCGATCAGGGCCCGGTCGTGATCAATGTGTTGGACGGCGCGGCTGGCGATGCATCGGTGACGATCGACGTTCCGGGCGGGGGCGCGCCGCTGGTCGCGGGCGGGTACTCGGACGCCGTCGTGATCGAGCTGCGGGTCGAGAACTAAGCGCGTTGGGTGGGGGAAGTTGTGCGAAGAAAAACGGGATCTCTGGTCGCCTCGCTGATCGCTGCGGCGCTGTGCGCATCTAGCCTCGTGGCGGATGCGATGACCGTGCAGCCCGTTGTCGTCGAGCTGCAGACCTCCGGCCGCGGCATGAGCCAGACCGTCAGCGTCGAGAACACCTTCACCAACGCCTTGCCGGTGGAGCTGCGCGTCGAGGATCTCACGTTCGGACCGGAGGGATTGACGGGCACGGGCCAGGACTCTGGCGATCTGCTCGTCTTTCCGCCGCAAGCCCTCATTCAACCGGGTCAGACGCAGACGTTCCGTATCCAATATGTCGGTGAACCCGCTATCGCGCGAAGCAAGCACTACTACGTCACGGTTGCGCAGCTGCCTGTGCAGTTGCCTGAGGGGCAGTCGGCGATACAGATTCTATACAATTTTCGGGTCCTGACGAGTATCGCGCCGCCGAACACGCAGTCTGCGCTGCGCGTGGCCTCGGCCGAGATCGCGCGTGACGCCGCTGGCCGGCCGGCGCCAGCCGTCACGTTCAGAAATGACTCCGTGGCTCACGGCTATCTCTCCCAGGGGCGGCTGCGCATTGTGCAGCGCGACAGCGGCGGGCGCGAAGTTTTCCGCCGCGTGATTCCCGGACCGGAATTGCAGCAGACAATTGGACTTGGGTTGGTGGGCGCCGGGCAGACGCGTCGAATCGTCATTCCGGTGGCTCTGCCTGTCGAGGGGGGCGAAATTGAAGCCGATTTCACAGCCGAAAGGCGGCGCTAAGCGCTCGCGACGGCCGCTGCTGCTCTCGGCATGTGCGGCGATTGTCGTCCCAGCGAGCGCGCTTGCGCAGACGCCGGAGGATGGCCAGCGCACACTCACGATCGGGTCGGGACCAGCGGTCACCGACCAGCCGCCGGCGCGGCTGAACACGACCGGCCGCCCCATCGACATGATCACGCCGGTCAAAGACGGCGCTGCTTATCTCGGCGACATCATCGTCACGATCGATCCAGACGATCGGATCACGTTCAGCACGCAGCGGTTCCTCGAGGTTGTCTCCAGCGTGCTTGACGCACGGGTCGTCGAGGGCATCCGCGCCCAAGCAGCCGGCCGAACGCACCTTTCGCCCGACGACCTTGCGGGTTCGGGCGTTAGCGTGCGTTACGTCCCGCAAAGCCTCGAATTGGCTCTGGACATCCCAAGCGAGTTGCGCGCGTCGCGCTCGATTCAGGTCAGCACCCTCAACCGCGCTCCCATCGGCGATTTCGATCCTCCTGCAGTCTTCAGCGCATATCTCAACATGCGGGGCGCGATCGACTTCGTGCACACAGGATCGGAAGAGGGATGGGCCGATCCCGTCTTTCTTCTGGACACGGCGGCGCGGTATGGCGGCGTCGTGCTGGAGGCGGAAGGCATCGCTCAGCCGGGCGTGGACGATGCGGAGTTCCAGCGGCAGGGGACGCGCTTCGTCGTTGACGACACAGAGAACATTGTGCGCTGGTCCATCGGCGATCTGCGCACGGTGGGCCGCGGATTCCAGTCGGTGCCCGATATTGCCGGCGTTTCGTTCTACCGGGCTTACAGCATCCTCCAACCGCAGATGATCGCGCGCCCTCGCGGCGACAGGACTTTCCGGTTGGATCGCCCGGCAACGGTCGAAATCACGGTCAACGGACAGCCCGCGCGTCGCCTTCGGCTCGATCCCGGCACTTACAATTTGCGAGATTTTCCGTTCACGATCGGGGGCAACGACATCATCGTCGACATCCTCGACGATGCAGGGCGGACCGAGACGCTGCGCTTCAACCTCTTCTTCGATCAGACGCAGCTGGCCGCCGGCCTTAGCGAGTTCGGCGTTTTCGCTGGCGTCAAAGCGCCGCTGGGGTTGACCGAGCCGGAATACTCTGACGACTGGCAGTTCAGCGGCTTCTATCGCCGCGGGATGAACGACTTCTGGACCTTCGGGGCCAATCTGCAGGCCGACGAAATAAGCCACATGGCCGGCCTGGAGTCGCTGTTCGCCACGAACTTCGGCGTCCTGTCCTTCAGCCTTGCACAATCGGATATCGATGGCGTCGGCGAGGGATACGCGGGCAATTTCACTTATCAGCGTCTGCTGCAGCGCTCCAACGGATACTCGGATGCGCTCAGCTTCTTTGTCGAGTCGCGCAGCGAGGACTTTGCGCCTGTCGGCGTGACCATTCCCGACAACCGTTACGATTATGAAGTGGGCGCATCCTATTCGCGCGTGTTCAATGACTACTTCTACGCGGGCTTTGACCTGCGCTACTCGCATTCGCGCGGCCTGGAACAGGACGCCGAGAGCTATCGCACCACGTTCGGCCTCCGGCTCACGGATAGTGTGAGTGCGCGCTTTGACTTCATCTACGAGAATCCGGAAACGGACGGCAATCTTGTCGGTCTCTTCTCACTTACCGCGCGCCTCGGCGGATTCTCCAGCGCGCGCGCAGATTACGATTCGCGTGGCGACCGCGCGAGGCTGTCCTACCAAGCCATCGGAGGGCAGGGGGTCGGCTCGTACAACATCGCCGCGAATGTCGAGCACACCGCAGATGACTCTGGCCTCAACGCTTCCGCGAATTATTACGGGAATCGCGCGGAACTGGGCATCAGCCATTTCGGCGTCTTCGAAAGCGGCTTCGGCAACCCTCTGGACGAGCGCACGTCCGTTCGCGTGGGCACATCGTTCGCTGTCGCGGACGGCGTGTTCTCCTTCGGCCGGCCCATCTACGACAGCTTCGCGATCGTGCGCGGGCACCGCAATCTCGGCGACACGGAGATCCTGGTCGAGCCGGTTTTCGAAGGATACAGCGCCTCCACCGGCGTCCTCGGCGCAGCGACGCAGCCGAACCTCGGCTCTTACACGGAGCGCACCATAACGGTGGAAGCGCCCGAGGCGCCGCAGGGGGCGGACATCGGCCGCGGCTCGTTCCGCCTCTTCCCGCCCTATCGCTCCGGCTACGATCTCGTGGTCGGCACCGACTATTCGGTCACCGCAATCGGGCGGATGCTGGATCGCGATGGCGCGCCGCTGTCGCTGATCGCCGGCCGCGCCACCGAACTCGCGCACCCGGAAAACGAGCCGGTGACGCTGTTCACGAACCGCGAAGGCCGCTTCGGCGCGACGGGGCTCGCGCCCGGCCGCTGGCGTATCGAAATGCTCACCGAGCCGCCGACCGTCTACATCATCGACGTGCCTGAAGACGCCACGGGCATTTTCCGAACAAACGATCTTATCCCCACTGGAGGCCAGTGATGTTGCTGCGCACCGTCGGCTCGGCCGTTCTTGCGTTCGCTGCCTTGTTCAGCGCCTCGACGGCGCATGCCATAGATTGCGGCAGCGACGTCCAGGTGACCGGTGGCGTCACCGCGGGCGACTACGATCCGTTTTCGCCTACCGCGGTCACGTTTAGCGGCGTGAGCCTTACGTTTACGCGCGCCATCGCGGCAAGCGGGGGCGGAAAAACCCAAACGATGCATTTCTACATGCGGCAGCCGCTGGGATCGCCTGCCGGAAATCAGGTGATTTGGCCGCTCACCGGCGACAATGTTCTGTTCACCGAGGGGGGCTTTGCACCCACTTTCAACAATCCAAGCAGCCCGAGCCAGCCAACGGGCGTTGCCACGGTGGATTGGGGCGGCGCCGCGCAGCCGGACGTAATCACGCAAACCGTCCAAGTCACCATCGACCCCAACTACGATCCAGTAGCTCAGCCCACGATCGATTTCGACCTGGTTTACGTTTGCAAGGGCACCGGCGGATACTCAAATGTGACGTCGCCGGTAACGCTCGCGGGCGTCATCCATATCTCAATCCGCGTGTTGAGCGGTCTGCAAGCGAGCTATGCCGGGCCCGCCCTGGACTTCGGCGATTTGAGCGAAGTCAGCAGCGGCGGCGCCATCGAGTCCGGCCTCTTTCATGTGCGCAGCTCGGGTGCGTTCAACATCACGCTCACCTCAGGCAACCACTTCCTGATGACTTACCCGGGCGGCCCTTCTACGCCTGGGCCGGGCACAATCGGATACTCTCTGACGTTCGTCGGGCAGACGCGCCAATACGGCAACGAGACGTTCAGCATCCCGACATGTCATCGCGCCGGGACCAACGCGGTGCAGTACATTCCGATCACGGCAACGCTGCTGGAGGGTGGTGTCGGCAAGACGCCGTCGCCCACCTACATGGACGTGCTTACTGTAACCTTCTCGCCGATCGACGATCCGGGCACGTCTCAACCGTTCTGTTCGTCGCCCTAGAGTGCGACGACGCGGAAGGAGATCGAGCCGTCTGGCCGCTGACCGCGCAAGTACAGGGCCAGATCGCGCGTTTGCATCGCGGCGTGGCTGGAGGCGCTGATCCGCACGCTGCTGTGAGCGCCGGCAAGCCGCACGGCGCGCCCGTCCACCATCAGAATCGCGCCCGAGAGGTGGGGCGAGTAGTCGACCCACACTTCATAGCCGTTCGCATTGTTGCAGAATTCGTTAAGCGCGCCGAGATGCACGACGCTGCCGCGCACGACAGCCGTGCTTGTCTCAACGGACGCACGGCAGATGACGGGAACGTATCCGCGCAGGCGCAGCTCGAAGCTAGCCGGCTCCACCGCGTTGGCGCTGCCGACAAAAGTGGCCATTGCGGCCACCACGGCGAGAACATGCTTGAGTTTCATTGGACTCTGCGTCCCAACCACTACCCGGGGCAGATTGCCAAAGAGGTCATAAAATACCGTTCGCAAACAAAGTTTGCCGAGTCTTAACGGAAAAGGCGTGTTCGTGCGTTCGGTGCTTGCGAACCGGAATGCGGCGGCGCACTCAACGGATCAGCGCAGGCAATCCTTGCCAGGCCACTGAGACGAAGGAGAGCGCCGCAAGGATGCCGCCGACTGAGCGCATCCAGGCGATCACGGCATCCTCCTTTAGGCCGCGCAGATTGACTGCGAAAAGCGCGGCGTTGGCGACCAGACAGGCTGCTGTGAGCGCCGCGACGGTCCAAAGCGCGCCGTGTGCGTCGGCTTCCGAGATCACGTCGAACATACTGGCGGTCGCGTAGATGCCGCCGAAGTGGAGCGCCCACACCAGCATGCCGCCAAGCATGAGAAACCAGTTCCACATCGTCATGCGCCTGGGAAGAGGCGGGTGACCGCTACGGCGATGGCGCCTTGCAGGGCGGCGTAGCCAAAGAAAAGGCAGAGCAAGTCGACGGTGGTCGGCGTGCGCGCAGTGATATGCCCGGCGATCGCGCGCAAGAAGATGAAGAAAGCCATCAGCAGCGCGGTCGAGGTCAGCACGCCCTGCCAACATATGAGCGCGAACACGATCGCGCCCTGGCTCGACGCCTCGGGGTTCAACCCGGCGCCGAGCCAACTCCAGACGTCGGCGCCGAGCGCCCCCGCGAGCGCGGCGGCCGATCCCGAGCTTAGCACGACTGAGAGTGCCGGCCCGGCGCGGCCGAGCCGCCGTAGCGCGATGGGTGCAACGACAGCCAGCAGTAGCGCAAGGGCGAAGGCGGTAAGGATTCCGAACAGCCACGTCCGGTCAGGCGGCGGAATCCAGAGTTCGCCGGCGCCGCTCCAGAGGAAGATGTAGCTGAATAGCGCCATGGCGAAGATCATGCCGGCGACCGTCAGCAGCACCATCATCGCCCACCAGCCATGACCTCTTGGGCCGGTCATATAGGTCGGCAACATGATCCCGCCGCCGACATCGACCATGTCCTTGTTGGGTCGGCAATCTGTGTTCCATACCCATGGGAAAATGCAGGCGATTGCGATGACGCCGAAGACTAAGCCTGGCCAGTAAGCCTGGACGGTGAGCAGCAGAAAGCACGCCGCAGTGAATACGGCGGCCAGCACATGCCATGGCGATGGGCCCGGCATGATCTGCAGGTATTGCGGCTCGGCGCGGATTGGGCTGGTGATGATGGTTTCGCGCAGACCGGTTGCGGTGTTCGGCAACAGATAGCGTCCTTGCTGGACGTCATCGGCCAGATTCGGCGCATCCCACACTGGATAGCGGCTGCGCACGACGGGAATGGATCGCGTCGAGTAAAGATCCGTCGGCAGCCATTCCAAGGTGCCGGCCCCGTAGACATTGCCAGCGTCTTCATCAACCGTGAATCTGAAGCGGCGTGCGAAATCGATCAGCAGCAAGACGACTCCCGCGGCGACCATGTACGCGCCTGCCGTGGAGACGAGGTTTGGCCATTCCCAGCCGCGGTCGGGCAAGTAAGTGTAGACGCGGCGCGGCATGCCCATGAAGCCGGCGAGATGCATCGGCAGGAATGTTAGGTGCGTGCCCGTAAAGATGAGACCGAATACCCAACGGCCCAGGCGCTCGGAGAGCGCCTTCTTACTCATCATCGGCGTCCAATAATAGAACGCGGCGAACAGTGGAAACACCATGCCGCCGATCAGCACGTAGTGAAGGTGCGCGACAATGAAGTAGGTGTCGTGGACCTGCAGGTCGAATGGCACGAGCCCGACCATCACCCCTGTAAGGCCCCCCATCGTGAAGGTGATGAGGGCGCCGAGCGCGAAGAGTCCCGGCGTGTTGAACTGATACTTGCCGGCCATCGCCGTGGCGATCCAGGCGAACACTTGCAGGCCGGCCGGCACGCTCACCGCCATGCTGGCGGCAGAGAAGAAGTTGATCGACAACGTAGGCATGCCGGTGGCGAACATGTGGTGCGCCCAGACGCCGAAACTGATGAAGCCGGTGGCGATGATCGCCAGCACGATCAGACGATGTCCTACGAGCGGCGCCTTGGCGACCGTCGGGATGATCATGCTCATGAGTCCCGCCGCCGGCAGGAAGATGATGTAGACGTCGGGATGGCCGAAGAACCAGAACAGGTGCTGCCACAGCAGCGGATCGCCGCCGCGCGTCGGATCGAAGAAGGGCCAATTGAGCGCGCGTTCGAGTTCGAGCAGCAACGTGCCGAGAATGATCGCCGGAAAACCCGCCACGATCATGATTGCGAACACGAGCATTGCCCAGGCGAAGATCGGCATCTTGTCCAGCGACATGCCGGGTGGACGATGCTTCAAGACGCCCACGACGATCTCGACGGCCCCAGCGATCGCGGAAATCTCGATAAAGCCGATGCCGAGCAGCCAGAAGTCGGCGTTGATCCCGGGTGAGAACGTCTTGCTGGTCAGAGGCGGGTACATGAACCAGCCGCCGCTCGGCGACAGCCCGAAGAAAATCGAGGCGAAGAAGCAGAGCCCGCCGACGAAGTAGGCCCAGAACGCGTAAGCCGAGAGACGCGGAAACGGCAGGTCGCGCGCCGCCAACATCTGCGGCAGCAGCAGAATGCCGAGCGCCTCGACCGCAGGCACCGCGAAGAGGAACATCATCACGGTGCCGTGCATGGTGAAGACCTGGTTGTAGGTCTCCTGCGGCAGCACGCCCTGCATCGGCAGCGCCAGCTGCGTGCGCATCAGCAGCGCGAGCACGCCGGCAAGGCAGAAGAAAAGGAACGATGCGGCGACATAATAGACGCCGATGTAATTGTTGTTGACGACCTGAAACCAGCCGACCCATCCGATGGGCTTAGCCCATACGCGCTTGAGTTCTTGCTCCTCTGCCTCCGGACGGCTGGTGTCCAAAGGAAATTTGTCGAGCAGCCGCGGATCAAATCCCGTCTCTGAAGGCGGCTCGCTCATTGCAGGCCTTCGAGATAGGCCGAGATGGCGAGCAGCTCTTCGCCAGATAGTCCGGGATAAGGCGGCATGCGATTGCCGGGCTTGATGTCCTGGCTATTGGCCGTCCAACCGGCGAGCGTGCCGCGATTGTTAGGCAGAATGCCTGCGCCCAAAGAGCGGCGCGCGCCGACATGAGTGAGATCCGGCCCCGCCAGACCATTTGCCTCCGTGCCGCGCACGGCGTGGCAGGCGCCGCAGCCGCTGCGGGCAAAGACCTCGGCGCCTCGCGCGGCTTCCTCTGTGCGAGGCGACTGCGCCGGCGCAGCGCGCGCAGCGAGCACGCGTTCGAATTGCTCCGGCGGATGTGCGATCACGAGAAAGCCCATCAGCGCGTGCGCGCCGCCGCAATACTCCGCACACTGCCCGGCATAGACGCCCGGTCTCGTGGCCGTGAAACGCAGCAGATTGGTGCGGCCCGGGATCATGTCGATCTTGCCGGCGAGCCGCGGAACCCAAAAGCTGTGAATCACGTCGTTGGATGTGACTTCGAGCAGCACGGGCCGGCCGACGGGAATGTGAATCTCGTTGGCGTCGTGCACGATCTCAGGACCGTCGAGATAGACGACGCGCCACCACCACAGCTCGCCCGTGACGCGGATGCGCAAATCGTCCCCGCGCGGTGGAGCGGTGATCTCAGCGGTGATGGCGAGACTCCACACGAGAAGCGCCGACAACCGGGAAGGCGACACCGCCCGCCCAGATCAGCCTCTCGCCGCCGAGGCGGCGCTTCGTCCGCTCGTCGCCCCAAAGCGCAATCCCGACAAACAACGCCACGATCAGCGTGACGATGACGCCCACAGCGATCAGCGCCCAAGCCAGGATCGTGATCTGCTGCGCGTACGGGCCCGCCGGATCGAGCACCGGCGGCGGCCATCCCGCCAAGGCTTCAGCGAAGCGTGTAGAGATAGGCGGCGACATCGCGGGCTTCCGGCTCGGTAAGCGGCATCGGCGGCATGCCGGCGGCCGGCGCGTACGCCGGCGCGTTGCGAACAAACTCGACGAGAATGTCTGGCTCGTTTGCGTACAGCCCCGCGATGAGGCTGCGCGACGCGAAGCCCTGCAAGGAAGGACCGACGCGCCCTTTCGGCCATTCGACTCCGGGAATGACATGACAGCTCGCGCAGCCCAAACGCGCGATGATCTCGCGGCCGCGCCCCGGATCGGCTCCTGCCATTGGCTGGCGATCGGCGACGCCCTCGCCGCAAGCTCCCAACGCCAGCAGTGTGGCCAAAGCGCCGCCTCCGAACCTCATGGAGCCCCGATCCTGGTCGTCGCGCGCGGTAGCGCAAAACCGTTATCGAGACTGGAACAGCCCGCGCGGCTCCTGGTTCCTTTCAAATGTTCTTTCGGATTCTCGCATTAGCGACGCTGCTGGGCGCCTGTGGCGGGCGCTCGAGTGGGGACGAGGACGCCTTCTCTGCAACTGGCGAGCTTGTGGCGCTGAGCGGCGGCGGGGCCGGGGCCCAGGACGCGTGCCACACCTGCCACGGCCTTGCCGGCGAGGGCAACAGCGCCGGCGCGCCGCGCTTGTCCGGGCTTCCCTACGGCTACTTATTGAAGCAGTTGCAGGATTATGCCGATGGCCGGCGCCGTGACGAGGCCATGCATCCGATCGCATCGCGCCTGACGCTGTTGGAACGCCAGCTGGTTTCCGCGTGGTACGCCAGCCGCGATCTTCCACCGGTGGATCGTGCGGAAGCGTCATTACGCGACGACGCCGCGCATCTTTGGCATCGCGGCGATCCGCAGCGCGGACTCGCGCCCTGCGCGCAGTGTCATGGCGAGCAGGGCGAGGGGCTCGGTTTGGCTTTCCCGCCATTGCACGATCAGCCGCCAGCCTATCTCGCCGAGCAGTTTGAGCGCTGGCGACTGGGCAGACGGCAGAACGATCCTGAGCAGATCATGTTGAATGTGACGCAGCGTCTTACGAAGGCGGAGCGTCTGGCTTTAGCGGAGTATGCGGCGTCCCTTCCGGGCGTTTCGGCTGCAACGGCTCAACAAGAGGCGCCATCGCCGCAAACGCGTCGTCGCGATCGATGAAGTGATGCTGCAGCGCCGCGCCGGCATGCACAACGATCAGCCCGACAAGTATGACCACCAGCCAGAAATGCAGCGCTTGCATCGAGCGCATCAGCGTCCAACGGGTTTCAGCCGCGAGATCGCCAATCGGCAAGTGCGGCCAGGGGAGTCCGAAAATGGACAGAGGCTGCTTTGGCGCCATGGCCGACCACATCATCCAGCCGGATATCGGCAGCGCCACGAGCAGGAAGTAGAACAGGTAGTGGCCAATATGAGCGGCGACGGTCCGCCAACCTTGCCTGTCGGCATCGTTGATCGGTCCAGGAATGAACGCGCGCCAGGTCATGCGCAGCAGCATGAGAATCAGTGTGAGCAGGCCGAGCTGCGCATGCACCTGATAAGCATCGAGCTTGTCTGCGCCGACCGGCATGCGGCCCATGCGCCATCCCCACCAAAGTTGCAGGAAGACCAGCCCGGCCAATCCCCAGTGAAAGGTCTGGCCGACGGGCGAATAGCGGCCAGCGCGCGTGTGTCCGCGCGCCCATCCGCGCAATCGCGCGATCACATTCATGCGTGTGCCTTGCCTGCGCGAACCGGCTGAGCCCCGCGCGGTTCCCGCCCAGGGTGCGTCATCTGACGGAACCGCGCTTGGCGCAGGTCCGTTGGCTGCCGGACCGCTAACGAATGCCGCGAAAAATCATCGGGAACCGATCTGGGTACAGGCGCATGCGCGCTACGACTCCATTGAAGCAGCAGCCGCCGGCCTTGCGCCATGACTGAGGTCGGCGTCGTTGCGATTACCGGCGGGACCGCCGGGATCGGCCGCGCCACCGCCTTGCGGTTCGCCCGTGACGGCTGGCGGGTGGGTGTCATCGCGCGCGACCCACAGCCGCTGGAGGATGTGCGCCGCGAGCTGGAGCGCCTCGGGGTCGGTGCACATGCCGTGTCTGCGGACGTCGTAGACGCCGCGGCGGTTACGGCGGCCGCGGATGAAATTGCTGCAGCGCTCGGCCCGATCGATGTCTGGATCAACAACGCGATGGTGACGGTGTTCGCGCCGCTGTGGAACATGACGCCGGAGGAGTTCGCCCGCGTCACCAACGTCACTTACTTGGGCTGCGTGCACGGCACGATGGCGGCGCTCCGTCACATGCGTGCGCGCAATAGCGGCCATATCGTCCAAGTCGGCTCGGCGTTGGCCTATCGCGGGATTCCATTGCAATCGGCCTATTGCGGCGCCAAGCATGCGATCCGCGGCTTCACGGCGTCACTGCGCGCGGAGCTGTTGCACGAGAGGAGCGCCATCCGCGTCTCAATGGTCGAGTTGCCGGCGGTCAACACGCCGCAATTCGATTGGGCGCGCACGCATATGCCACGCACGCCACGGCCGGCAGGCGGCGCTATCTACACGCCGGAGGCCGCGGCAGACGCGATTCACCACGCGGTCGATCATCCACAGCGTGAATACTGGCTGGGCGGGATCACCGCGCAAACCATTCTCGGCAATATGATCGCGCCGGATCTGCTCGATCATCTCGTCAAGGGCACGTACGAAGGCCAGCAGACGGCTGTGCCGACGCCGCCGCAGCGGCCCGACAACCTGATGCAGCCGGTCACCCATCACCATCGCATCGCCGGATCGTTCGGGGAGAGTGCGCGGCCAAGCGGCCTGCTGATCTCCGGGCTGACGGGTCGTCTTGCTGCGGCCGGCGCCGGCGCGCTCGTCTGCATCGCAATTGGCGCGGCAGTCGCGTTCTGGCTCCAGCGGGAACGCGCTTCAAGGGTGGGGCCGCTCGCTGTCGCCTTCGGCTCGTCCGGCCAGCCCGCAAGCGGCCATCGAGAGTTCCGTGGAACCAGAGGCGACATCTTCGGTTCGCCTACTATGGCGCCGGCAATGCCGCATCGCAGAGATTGAGGCGCGCCATGACCACGACCACAGCGGACGTCCTGGTCGAAACGCTCCGTTCGCCGTGATCATGGCGCCGGATGACGAGGTGATGTCGAGCCTCGTGAGCTTCACGCGTGATGAGAATATCAGCGGCGCCTCGATCACCGGCATCGGCGCCTTCCGAGACGCCGTGCTGCAGTACTTCGACTGGGACGCCAAGGTCTACCGGGGCACAGGCGCATGTGCGTCCAACGCTGGAGCTGGTGGTGACGGAGACGCCGGCGCACCTGCGCCGGCTGCGCGATGCCGAGACCGGACTCAATCTGATTGCGCTATGAGGGCGCCGGTTTGATCGTGGGCATGATGGTGGAGACGATCAGCTCGGCGGCGTCGGCGGGCGTGAGTTGCGCTGCATCAACGCGGATCTCGGGCGCCTCGGGCGCCTCGTACGGCGAGTCCACGCCCGTGAAGTTCTTGAGCTGACCCGCGCGCGCCTTCTTGTAGAGGCCTTTCGGGTCGCGCTGCTCGGCGATCTCCAGCGGCGCATCGACGAAGATCTCGAAGAACTCGCCTGGTTTCGCCAAGCTGCGGGCCAACTCGCGCTCCTGCCGGAACGGCGAGATGAACGCCACCAGCACGATGAGGCCGGCGTCCGCCATCAGCTTGGCCACCTCCGCGACGCGTCGGATGTTCTCGACGCGGTCCGCGGGCGTGAACCCCAAGTCGCGATTGAGCCCGTGACGGACGTTGTCGCCGTCCAGCAGCACCGTATGCCGGCCGATCGCGTGGAGGCGCTTTTCCACGAGATTGGCGATGGTGGATTTGCCGGCCCCGGAGAGGCCGGTGAACCAGAGAATGGCGGGGCGCTGGCCCTTGATGGCCGCGTGCGCGTTGCGGTCGATCTCCAGCGTCTGCCAATGCACGCTCTGCGCGCGGCGCAGCGCGAAATGGATGAGCCCGGCGCCGGCAGTTTCGTTGGTTTCCTGATCGATCAGAATGAAGGCGCCGGTGTCGCGGTTCTGCGCGAACGGATCGAAGGCGAGCTGGCGATCTACGCTTACATTGCCCACGCCGATCTCGTTGCAGCTCAGCTGCTTGGCGGGGCGCTGCTGCAGCGTGTCGATATCGAAGCTGTGCTTAAGCTCCGTGACAGTCGCGTTGGCGACGGCCGTGCCGAGCTTGAGCGTATAGCGCCGGCCGGGGAACAGCGGCGCATCGCTCATCCACACGAGCGTCGCCTGGAACTGGTCGGCGATCTCGCAGAGATCGTCCGCCGCAGCGATAACGTCGCCGCGCGAACAGTCGAGTTCGTGATCGAGCGTCAGCGTCACGGATTGGCCCGCAGCCGCACGTTCGAGGTCGCCGTCGGCGGTGACGATGCGGGCGATGTTGGCCGTGCGGCCCGAGGGCAGCACGCGCACCGGATCGCCGGGCGAGGCGGCGCCCGAGCTGATGCGGCCAGCGAAGCCGCGGAAATCCTGGTTCGGACGAATGACAGACTGCACCGGCATGCGCAGCGGCTGATCGGCGCGCGTTTCGCCGGCTTCGGCGGACTCAAGCAGCTCCAGCAATGTGGCGCCGGCGTACCAGGACGTCGCCGGGCTCCGCACAGCGATGTTGTCGCCGCTGACGCCGGAGACGGGCAGCGCAGCAAAGCGCGAAAGCTTCAGCGTCTCGGCCAGCGCCGCGAAATCGGCGACGATGCGCTCGAACACCTCTTGCGCATAGCCGACCAGGTCCATCTTGGTGACGGCGAGGATGACCTGCTTCACCCCCATGAGGCTGCAGATGAAGGCGTGGCGCCGGGTCTGCGTGAGCACGCCCTTGCGCGCGTCGATCAGCAGGACGGCGACATCGGCATTGGAGGCCGCCGTCACCATGTTGCGCGTGTACTGCGTATGGCCCGGAGAGTCGGCGACGATGAATTTGCGCTTGTCGGTGGCGAAATAGCGATAGGCGACGTCGATGGTGATGCCCTGCTCGCGCTCGGCCATCAGGCCGTCGACCAGCAGCGCAAAATCGAGTTCGCCGCCGCGCGTGCCGACTGACCTGGAGTCCGCCTCCAGCGCCGCAAGCTGATCCTCCGGCACCGAGCCCAGATCGTACAGGAGACGCCCGATCAGCGTGGACTTGCCGTCATCGACGGAGCCGCAGGTGACGAGCCTTAGGAGGGTCTTCTCAGGGACCATCAGAAATAGCCCTCCTGCTTCTTCTTCTCCATCGAGGCGGGCGTGTCGTTGTCAATCAGGCGCCCCTGCCGCTCGCTGGCCTTCGAGGCGAGGAGTTCGGCCACGATCTCCGCCACCGTTGTAGCCGGGCTCTCGATCGCGCCTGACAACGGATAGCACCCGAGCGTACGGAATCGAACGAGCCGCAGCTCGGGCGCCTCGCCAACTTCGAGCCGCATGCGCTCGTCATCGACCATGATCCACACGCCGGAGCGCCGCACCACCGGGCGCTCCGCCGCGAAATAGAGCGGCACGATCGGGATGTTCTCAGCCTCGATGTACTGCCAGACGTCGAACTCGGTCCAGTTCGACATTGGAAACACGCGGAAGCTTTCGCCGGCGCGTTTCCGCGTATTGTATAAACTCCAAAGCTCCGGGCGCTGGTTCTTCGGGTCCCACCGCTGGTGCGACGACCGGATCGAGAACACGCGTTCCTTGGCGCGGCTCTTCTCCTCGTCGCGGCGCGCGCCGCCGATCGCCGCGTCGAAGCCGAATTCGGCGAGCGCCTTACGTAGGCCGTCCGTCTTCCAGATCTGGGTGTGCGTCTCCGAACCGTGATCGAACGGATTGATGTTCTTCGCTACCGCGTCGGGATTGCGGTAAACGATCAGCGTGTGCTCCTTCGCGACCGCGTCCCGCATCGCGTACATGTCGCGGAACTTCCACGTCGTATCGACATGAAGCAGCGGGAAGGGCTGGCGCGCGGGGTAGAACGCCTTCTGCGCCAGATGCAGCAGCACCGAGCTGTCCTTGCCCATGGAATAGAGCATCACCGGCCGCTCGGTCTCCGCCGCGACTTCGCGGAGGATGTGGATGCTTTCCGCTTCGAGCGCTTTGAGATGGGAGAGGGAGGTGTCAGCCAGCATCCACGCCCCGAAGTCCTGGACCGCCGAGATCACTACCAAAGTGCGGAAAATTCATGGGAATCCCTGGCCGCCGTCGATCGCGCTCCGTGCCGGTTGGATAGGGACTGCGGCCCGCAAAATCAACTGAGCGCACCAGACACCGGGATCCATCAGAGCCGCCGCGGTCGCGCCTGGTCGGCCAGTCTCAGCACATCGTCCGCTCGCGCCAATTCGGTTCCCGGCGAGAGCAGCGCCGCCGCGCCGGCGCCGACGGCGTAGCGCAGGGCGGTGTCAACGGCCTCGCCGCGCGCGAGCGCCCACACCAGCGCGGCCAGAAAGCTGTCGCCGGCGCCGACAGAACTCGCAACCGGCACGTCGATGGCGTCCGCTCTCAGGACTTCGCTTTCGGTGACGACGAGCGCGCCCTTTTCGCTCATCGAGAGCGCCACGATCTCCGCGCGCCCTTCGCGCACAAGCCGTCGCGTTGCGTCAATCAACGCAGGTTCGTCCTGGACCTCGGCGCCGACCAGCTCTTGCAGTTCGCGCAAACTCGGCTTGACCAAAAACACGCCTTCGTCGAGCGCCGCTCGTAAGGGCGGACCAGAGCAATCGAGAATCACCTTCGCACCGCGCGCTTTCGCCGCGGCCGCGAGCTGCGCGTACGTGTTCGCCGGCGCCTCAGGCGGAAGGCTGCCGCTCGCAATAACGTATTTGGGCGACGGCTCGGCGCCGCGCACGGAATCGAGACACGCGCTCAGCTCCTCCTTGCTCAGCGCAGCTCCCGGCAGAACGAAGCGCAACTCCTTCTGCGTCTCCGTTTCGCACACCGTGAAGTTCTCCCGCGTGTCGCCCATGATTGGCGTCACGAGACTGGGCACGCCCTCGGCCTCGACCAAACGCTGCAGCAATTGCCCGATCGGTCCGCCCGCCGGATAAGCCGCCGCGACATCCCCGCCGAGACGCCTGATCATGCGCGCGACATTGACGCCGCCGCCGCCGGCGTCGCGCCGCTCTGGCGCGCAGCGCAGCTTGTGAGCGGCGGCGATGCGCGCGACCGACGTGGACACATCGACCGCCGGATTGAGCGTGATGGTGAGGATGTCCGGCACGTCAGCGCCAGGCGAACGCGCCGAGCAGCATGCCGATGCGGCCGTCGCCCCACATCGGCGCCAGCAGCCGCGAATAGCGCGCGCTGCGATAGTATGTCGGCTGTTGCGCTTCCACGGTCGCCGTGCATTGCGCATTCAGGAATTCAAAAGGGTCGCGCGCAGCGATCTCGTCCGCGAATAGCCCGCGCACTTCATCGCCGTAGCGCCGCTCCAGCTCGGCGCCCACGGTATCGCTGAAGCGAAAGCGCGGCGGCTTGTCGAACACGTCCATCAAGACGAGCGTGCTCTGCGGCAGCGCGCTGGGCGCGAAATCGTCCCAGAACGGCATTTGATTGGCGCCGCGGATCAGCGACTGCCAATGCGCGCGCACGGTCTCCAGTTCCGGTTCCAGGCCGGCGAGCGGAAAGGGCGAGGCGGCTGACGTCATGCATGCGTCTCCATATCGGCGATGTTCCTAGCGCGCTTTCGCGCGCCCACAAAGCCGCGAAGCTCTCCAAGCATTGCAGCGGGGCGCCTCAGCTTGATCCAGCGCAATGTCGGCGAGCGCCGACGGCAATGTGCGCCCACAGAAATGGCGCCGCGCGCAAGCGTCCGCTAGGATCCGGTCCCAGTCCCGAGTCCCCAAGAAGGGAGGCGGGGCGCGTGAAATGCGCCTACTGTTTAGTCCTTCCCGCTCGGTGCTTTCGCACTTCGCAGGGCATGCGCGTTCTCACGCGCCCCGTGCTCGGCCGTTTGTCCCGGATTGGCGAGCCAGGAGTTTTTGGCTCAGCTGCAGTGCGCACGGGTGTGCGGCCCACAGCGGCCCTAGGGACACTCTGAATAAGTCCAGGGATTCACGAAGTCGGCGAAGCAGTCCACTCTGATCGCATCGAGCGATGGAGCGGGCGATGCGGCAGACGACGTTTGCGAGCTTGGGCGCGGGGACGGGGTTCGAGCGTTACGCCAAGCCGAC
>Ga0073934_10001867_pt1 | contig 47470 bp, 44 predicted proteins | sample LarsenN4metaG_FD_76834 | JGI IMG/M metagenome (GOLD analysis project Ga0073934, IMG submission 76834) | Hot spring sediment bacterial and archeal communities from British Columbia, Canada, to study Microbial Dark Matter (Phase II) - Larsen... ...
CGTCGCGACTCCTCACCGCATCCCTCCGTCTCTTTAAACCAATGGGGGAAGGGGCAAGCTCTCTATGTTGCTCATCCAGTCGAGGAGCGGCATTTGCGCGGTAGCTACTGGGCGCTTGGCAAGTTGCTGCTCAATGTGATCGACCTTCTAATTCCGGAAAAAGCCATCAAGGTCACTGCTCCGACCGAGGTGCGCGCCATAGCCACGATTCAAAACGCGAAGCGGCGGATCGTAATTCACTTCCTGAACGAGACAGATTGGACAGCGACTTCCTATCTGACTTACATACTGGGCCGTGTCCCCACACAGGAGCGCAAGGACCTCTACTTCACCAACCAGAGTCCTTATCCCTGGAAGCGCCCCGGTGTGCCGGATGTCCAAATTGAGATAAGGAACCCCTTCCGATCCGCGTCGCGCGTCTACCAGGCGCCGGACCAGCGCCCACTCGCGTTCAAATTGAAGGCTGACAGGGTGGCGTTCACGGTGCCCAGGGTGGATACCCACACTGTGATCGTGGTTGAAGCGTGAACGTGGACTGCCCATGAGCACGCCGACTCATTGAGCGAGCTTGCGACATGGGATGTGAGAAAGGCTGGATACGGGGGAGGGACGCGCATGCGACCAGAAGCTTTTGGGAACCCACTTCGGGCCAGCGTACGCATACTCATACGAGTTGGACTGATGCTGCTTGCGCTCATAGAGGTTTCCCTCACCAATGCCCAAGATGCCCAAGTGGCATCGCCCTCGCTTTTTGCTATCGACCCTGTCGGTTGGCATCGCGAAAACGATACTCATTACATCCGCGACCAGGATGTAGCAAGACTCAAAGACCTAAACGTGAAGTGGGTAAGGATGGAGATCCCGTGGAGCGTTATCGAGCCAGAGCCAGGGGTCTTCGATTGGAGGGAAACCGACCGGCTGGTAGATCTGTTCACCGGGAGTGGGCTTTCTGTTCTCGCTGTGGTTCAGGGGTCTGCCCCGCACGCATGCCGGGTTGAGAACCCGCCAGCCTCGTTCGATTTCGGCGCTTGCCCTCCGGCGCTGCCGCAGTACCGGAAGTTCCTCAAGATCGTGGTCGCACGTTACAAAGACAGGGTTCAGTACTGGGAGATTTGGAATGAACCCAACGACGCAACTTTCTGGGCCCCGTCACCCGATCCCAGAGGCTACGCCGAGCTCCTGAGTGCAGCCTTCACAACCATCAAGAGTGCCGACTCGCGGGCTCGGGTTCTGTTTGGAGGAATCGGGCCGATCATAGACGCCGATGGCAACGAAGTCGGACAAACAGAAACCTATTATCCGTTTATTGCATTCGCGGAGGAGACATTGTCGGTCCTCGGTGAGAAGGCGGATTTTGACGCCTATGCGGTGCACCCGTATAGGATACCGAAAGGCCCGCTCGAAAAAAGAAAGATCCTCCTTGAAAACGGGAACATCCAGAGTGTCACCTTCAAGGAAGAAATGCTCGCATTGAAGGGAATCTTCGATCGGTTTGGCCATACGAGGAAGAAGTTGTGGATTACGGAGCTCGGTTGGGGCGCCGATGATCTTATCCCAAGCAAGCTGGAGGGGCAGGTTTCCGAGGAACAACAAGCAAATTATCTCGAACAGGTCTACCTCTCCGCCAGAAACGACAAGGAGCTGAGTTTTATAGAGAGCGTCTTCTGGTGGAGCCTGAAGGATGTCCCCGAGACTCCACCGAGTATATTCACAAGTTGTGGGCTATTAAGGCGCGACCTTACACCCAAACAGGCATACTACAAGTACAGGCAACTTGCCACCCCTCCCTAGGTTGAGCAGAAGGAACTCGGCCGCGAGTCCGATCTGTGGTGGAGTATCAGCCCGGCCAAGCGAAAGTAGCCGAGGCCGTTTGGTTGACTCAGACAGCGCGCACAGACATCCGACCGGACAAGGAGTCGTCTAATGACCCGCAGAATGAACGTCCTTTCGCTCTCCATCGCGCTCCTGCCGTGGCTCTCCGCTTGCCAGCACCAAGCCCCGAAAGAAAAGACCGAGGGGTCGAACTATCGCAATTCCGTTTTCTTTTCCGTCTCCGACCTGCCGCGCTTGAGAGGGGGGAGCGCGGCAAACAGCATCAACATCAAGTGGTGGGAGACGAACCTCGAACCCGGAAAAACGTACAGCCGTGAGATCGTGGGGCCTGGAGTGATCACTCATATCCAGGTGACCACGGACCCATGGAACGACCCGGAGGTCAACCGGACGCTGATCTTGAAGATGTATTGGGACAACGAAACCAATCCCAGCGTCCTTTCGCCTATCGGCGACTTCTTCTATGCGCCCTTCGGCGGAGTCGGGATTCGTCACGCCAATCTCCTCACCTCGACCTTGAGTGGAACGTTTAGCTGCTACTTCCCTATGCCCTTTCGGAAACACGCGCGCATTGAGTTCGAGAATCGCTCGAGCAAGCGTTTGCGCACGATCGCCCACCAGATTGACTACGTGAGACTCGATGAGCTGGAGAATAATATCGGCTACTTCCATGCTTACTGGCGGAGGGAACTTCCTACCAAGGACGGGGTGCCTTTTACCGTCTGCGAAGCGGAAGGACGAGGCCACTTCATCGGCAGCAACCTCCAGATGCAATCGCTTGCCGGTTCGTTCTGGTTCATGGAAGGAAACACCCACATTTACGTGGACGGTGAACACAGAATCGAGGCCGTGGGCACAGAAGACTATTTTAACGGGGGTTGGTACTTCGCCGATGGTCTCTATGCCGGGCCTTATACGGGCGTCACGGTACGCGATGAAGGAATGAAACGTGTAGCCGCTTACCGGTTCCGAATTCAGGATGCAGTCCCGTTCAGGAAGAAATTGTTGGTAGTGAACCACCATGGGGAGGAAAGTGCAGGGCAGAAAAGTCACGCGGATTTTTGCGGAGTGGGCTATTGGTACCAGGAGGAGCCTCACAAGTCCTACCCCGATTTGCCTACACGCCAGGGATTGCTCGCGCTGCGCAAGGAGGACTTGAATAAGTACCCGTACTCTCCCGGTGTGAAGTAATCCTTGCTCACCCATGCATTGCTTCGTCAGAGGGAAAGGGCTTTCGATCTCGGCCGGTTGTTGGACTTTGATCGGGTGAGCTCGAAGACAAGCAAAAAGGGGGGGCCCAGGCAACAGAGGGACCAAATGAGTTGCTTAACCAAGAACGTGCGGGTAATGCTTCTTTTGTGTTTCCTCGAAGGGTGTGCGCAGAGCTTTCATCTACCGGCCAATGGCAACCAGGGCCCGATGGCTCCCATGAACCTGCGATGTGAATACCTGAGCAATCCGTTGGGAATTGACGTGCCCCACCCTCGCTTTGCATGGGTGCTTGAGCACACCGGACGCGGTCAGAAGCAAACTGCCTATCAAGTGCTTGTCGCCACGTCGCTGGACCCCCTCAGTCAGGACAAGGGCGACCAGTGGGACAGCGGACGTGTGGCGTCGGATGAGTCCACGCAGGTGGTCTATGCTGGCAAACCCCTTGAGAGCGCACGAACCTATTACTGGAAAGTGAGATATTGGGATGCCCAAGGCCGAGCTAGTCCGTATAGTCATCCTGCGCGATTTGAAATGGCACTGCTAACCCGAGAAGAATGGAAGGGGCAGTGGATCACCGGAGCGAATCAGTTTCGCACTGAGTTCTATGTCCCGGAAGTCCCCGTGCGTGCCCGGGCGCACGTATGCGGTCTTGGTTACTACGAACTGCGCATCAATGGCGCGAAGGTGGGCCACAGCGTACTCGATCCGGGGTGGACGACATACGAGAAGCGGCTCTTGTATGTTACACACGATGTGACTCCTCTCCTGCGGGCCGGTAAGAACGCTGTGGCGGTCATGTTGGGAAAGGGCTGGTATGGATCCTCAATGCTTGTGGCGGAAGATCTCCAGCAGGTGCTGGTTCCGGCTTCTTTCAAGATTACATGGGGCTCCCCCGTTCTCCTTTTTCAAATGAACATTGAGCTTACCGGCGGCAGACGCATGAGCCTGGTGAGCGATTCATCCTGGAAGGCCAAGAACGGGCCGGTCGTGAGCGATAGTATTTACGACGGCGAAACTTACGACGCTAGATTGGAGGCACCGGGCTGGGATCTGCCTGGATTCAACGACTCAGCTTGGAGTTTGGCACAAATAGTTGAAGGTCCTGAGGGAGTGCTTTCGGCCCAGATGATGCCGCCCATCCGCGTCGTGGACACGCTGGTGCCGGTGGCCATGACAAATCCCAAGCCCGACGTGTACGTCTTCGACCTCGGGCGGAACATCAGCGGTTGGGCGCAGCTCCGAGTGAGCGGGCCGCGAGGCACGACAGTAAGGATGCGTTTCGCCGAGTTGGTCTATGAGAGTGGAATGATCAATCGCGAAAATCTGGGGGGCGCCAGGGCTGAGGATACCTACATACTACGCGGCGACGGTGTTGAAACGTATGAGCCGCGATTCACCTACCACGGATTCCGTTACGTGGAGCTTAGCGGCTACCCTGGAACTCCCGGCCTTGACTCGGTGAGAGGTCGCGTCGTGCATACTGCAGTCGAGCCGTCCGGGAGCTTCGCAGCTTCCAAGAACCTGCTCAACCAAATCCAGAGTCTTATCCGCTGGACCCAACGGTCCAACCTGCATAGTGTGCCCACGGACTGTCCCCAACGGAACGAACGACTGGGTTGGCTCGCCGACGCGCACGTCACGGCTGAGGAAGCCATGCTGAATTTTGACATGGCCGCTTTCCACGCGAACTTCATCCGAAATATTCGGGACGCACAGGGTCCCGACGGAGGTCTCCCCGACAACGTTCCTGAAAAGGATCCTAGCCGGCCTGGCGATCCAGTCTGGGGGTCCGCCTATCCGCTGCTGTGTTGGTATATGTGGGAACAGTACGGAGATCGGCGGATCCTGGAGGAAAACTACGAAGGGCTGAAGAAGTACGTCGAATCACTTCGCAAGCGCACAGAGAACCATATCCTGCGCCATGCTGCCTATGGGGATTGGGTAGCGGTGGAAAAAACTCCAGGCGAACTCGTCGCGACGGCTTACTACTTCCATGACGTCGAGATTCTTGGGAAGATCGCTCAGGTCTTGGGCAAAACAGCCGACGCGGAAGCATACGGGCAACTCGCCGCGCAGATCGGGGAGGCGTTCACTCGAGAATTCTACGACGCGAAGCATAGGGTCTACGCCAGCGGCACACAGACTGCCAATGCAATCGCGCTCTCCTTCGGGCTTACGTCCGAAGACCAACGCGACGCGGTGGCGGAGCATCTGATCGATGACATCGTCTACCGGAACAATACCCACGTGACCACCGGGATCATAGGTGTCAAATGTCTGTTCCCTCTGCTGACGCGGATGGGCCGTTCAGACTTGGCCTACGAACTCGCTACACAAGTGACGTACCCGAGTTGGGGTTACATGGTTGCGCGGGGAGCGACGACCCTGTGGGAACTGTGGCAAGAGAAGACGGGACCTGGGATGAACTCCCACAATCATCCGATGCTGGGGAGCGTCGGCGCATGGTTCTACCGGGCCCTCGGCGGGATCAACACCGAAGCCCCAGGTTACCGACGCATCCGCATTGAGCCCCAGATCGTTGGAGACCTGAACTGGGCCAGCGCAACAGTGGAAACCGTTCGTGGGACCGTCTCCTGCTCGTGGGCACGGTCGCCCGGGCGCGTGACCGCCCACGTCGTCATTCCCGTCAACAGTGAGGCGACGGTCCTTATTCCGAAATTGGGCATGGCAGATGTGGTCGTTCTCGAAAGCGGCCGCGTGATATATGCGGAGGGGCGATATCGGGGAGGGGCTTGGGGCATGATGGGGGCGAGGGAGGACCCTGATCACGTTGTGTTGGATGTGGGCTCTGGGCAGTACTCCTTTGAGGTTGCGGGCGAATGAACCCTTATGAAGGTCCTTGCCCTTGGAATCGCCAATCATAGGCAAGCGCCTACCAAATACGATAGGTCAGGTCTGTTCTAGGGGTCACTAAGCTGGGCTCGACCTCCCAGTGGGCTTTCCCAGGGCGCACTCCGGTTTCGGTCGCGACGGGGTGAAGTGAGTAAAAAGGCGGTTTATGCGGAAGCTCTTGACAGAGCTGACCATTTGGGTTTAACTAGAAGCAGCAGTTTATGGGACTCTGTCCCGGTTTTTTGGCAGGGCTGGCGAAACACAAAGAGCAATAGATCGTGAGACCTTTGATGGCAAAAGTTCGCTCATTTATGGCTGGCATCGTGGGCGCGTGTTGGTTTGCGGGGTTCGCCTACGTTGCTTGCCAGGAGGCGGCCACAGCGAACACCCGTGAGAATGCGGGCGATACGGCAGAGTTCTTTGAAAAGCGTGTGCGCCCAGTGCTGGCCGAGAACTGCTTCTCTTGCCACGGTGAGGAATTGCAGATGGCGGGTTTGCGGTTGGATTCCCGCCAAGCAATACTCAAAGGCCGAGAAAATGGCCACATCGTTGTCAAGCCCGGCGACCCGGAAAACAGCCCGCTGATTCGCGCCATTCGCCACCGGGGCGAAATCAAGATGCCGCCCACCGGGAGGTTGTCAGAGGAAGAGATTCAGGTCATTACCGAGTGGGTGCGCATGGGCGTGCCATGGCCGGAGGAGGCAGCTACGGCGCCGAATTCGGATGCGAGGGAATTCTTCGAAGAGCATATCCGCCCGATTCTTGTGGACCGTTGCTACGCATGCCACACCGACTCGGCAAGTGGTGGGTTCCGCTTGGACTCCCGCGAATCCTTACTACGCGGTGGATCAAGAGGACCTGCGATCATCCCCGGAAAGCCCGAGGAAAGTCTTCTCATCCGCGCTGTGAGCCGGATAGATTCAAACCTGATGATGCCGCTCGTCGGGGAGAAACTATCCGACCAGGAAATCGCCAATCTCAAGGCTTGGATCAGCATGGGGGCGCCGTGGCCAGAGAGCAGCTTGGCGCAAGCGGGTCGAAAGATCGGTGCCCAGACCAAAGTCCACTGGTCGTTCCAGCCGGTGAAGGCCAGCGCGATCCCTGAGGTCAAAAACGAGGCATGGGTGAAGACGCCGGTGGATGCCTTCATTCTAGCCAAGCTTGAGAACAAGGCGCTTGCACCCTCCCCGCCGGCGGACCCGCGCGCGCTGATACGCCGCGCCTACTACGATCTGATTGGCCTTCCTCCGACCCCCAAGGAGGTGGAGGCCTTTCGCGCCAACCCCTCTCCTGAAGCCTTCGCCGAGATCGTGGACCGTCTGCTGACATCGCCGCAGTATGGCGAGCGCTGGGGCCGTCACTGGCTCGATGTCGCTCGCTATGGAGAAACCAAAGGCTATACCACTGTCGGCTTGCCTGAGGAACTCCGCTATCCCTTCGCGTACACCTATCGCGACTGGGTGATTCGAGCCTTCAACGAAGACATCCCCTATGACCAGTTTCTGACCTATCAGATTGCTGCGGACTATTTGGTAAAAGGCGAGGACAAGCGGGATCTGGCGGCGCTGGGATTCCTGACCCTTGGGCGACGCGTCCAAAACAACATCCACGAGATCATCGACGACCGGCTTGATGTGGTATTTCGCGGGACACAGGCGCTGACGATTGGCTGCGCGCGCTGCCACGACCATAAGTATGATCCCATTCCGACCAAGGACTACTATTCGCTTTATGGCGTGTTTGCCAGCACCGAAGAGAAGACTCTTCCGCTCGTCGCCTCACACACAGAGGTTGAGCCGTTCAACGCCTTCGAGCGTGAACGTCAGACGCGCGAAAAGAAGATGAAGGAATTCCTCAAGGCAAAGCGCGCCGCATTGCTGCCTCGATTCCGGCAACAGGTGGGCGAATACCTGGTGGCCGCACATGCCGCCGAGATGCTTCGGGTGCCAGCGAACGCCATCAAATTGCACTTGGTAATGGTGGAACGCTGGCGCTCCTATCTAGAAAAGACCCGCCAGGAATTCCATCCCGTTTTCGGGCCGTGGAACGCCTTTGCGACCCTGCTGGAACAGGACTTCGCGGCCAAGGCGCCGGCACTGGCGGCGGAGTTTTCCTCTGGCCAGGGTCGCGAAAAGCGGGCGAACCCGCTGGTCGCCAAGCTGTTCGCCGGAAGGCCTCCCAATTCGCTCCAGGAGGTTGCGGAGCGCTACGGCAGACTGTTCAACGAGCTCGATGTTACCTGGAAAAGCACGGCGGAGCCGAGAACGGATCCCGCCGAAGAAGAGCTTCGGCAAGTGCTCTACGGGCAGGATTCCCCGACGAACGTTCCGGAGGAAGCAACCAAACCCGGGCAACACTCCATTGCCACTTTCCTCGATGAGCCCTCGCACGACGAATTGGACGCTTTGAAGCGCTCCCTGCTCCGATGGAGCTTCTCCGCAAGCGCGCCACCGCATGCATTGGTGCTGGTGGATGCGCCCGAGCCGAATAAACCGCGCGTCTTCATTCGGGGCAAACCCGATACCCTCGGTGAAGAAGTGCCGAGACAGTTTCTGGTCGCGTTGGTCGGCGCCAAGCGCGAGCCGTTCAAGCAGGGCAGCGGGCGCTTGGAATTGGCGCGCGCCATCGCCAATCGACACAACCCTCTCACGGCGCGGGTCCTGGTCAACCGCGTCTGGCTCTGGCTGTTCGGAGCGGGACTGGTGCGAACGCCCAGTGACTTCGGTTTGCGCAGCGAACCGCCTTCGCATTCCGAGTTGCTGGATTATCTCGCTCAGCGCTTCATGGACGAAGGCTGGTCGGTCAAGAAGCTGGTCCGCCTCATCGTCCTCTCGAGCGTTTATCAGCAGAGCAGTGAGGACAATCCGCAGCATCGTCTGGTCGATCCGGAAAATCGGCTGCTGTGGCGGATGAATCGCCGACGACTCGACTTTGAGAGCCTACGCGACTCCCTGCTGTTTGCATCAGGAAATCTCGACACGAAGATGGGCGGCCGTTCAGTAGATTTGACCGAACAGCCGTTCAGCGGGCGGCGGACGGTGTACGGGTTTATCGACCGTGACAACCTCCCGGCCATGATGCGGGCATTTGATTTCGCCGCCCCGGAAACGCATAGCCCCCAGCGCATCAATACCACTGTGCCGCAACAAGCCTTGTTCATGATGAACAGCCCATTCGTCATCGAGCAGGCGCGGTCGTTGGCGAAGCGTGCCGAAGTTGGAGGCCCATCTGATACAGACTCGGGCATACGCTCTCTATACCGTGTCGTATTTCAGCGCGACCCGTCATCTGAAGAGATCATGCTGGCGCAGCGTTTCCTTGGGGCCGGGAAAATCGAAGGCCCAGAGTCCGCAGTGTCAAAACCGCAGGTCTGGTACTATGGCTTCGGGGAGTTCGACGAGCAGGCAAAACGTGTCAGAAGCTTCGAGCCATTCCCTCATTGGACAGGGGAGAGTTGGCAGGGCGGGTCGGATCTGCCCGTCCCGAAGCTCGGCCGCGCTCTGCTGAAAGCTGAAGAGGGACATCCCGGTCCGGATGCGCAGCACGCCGTAATTCGGCGATGGGTGGCGCCAAGGGACGGCGAGGTCAGTATTGTGGGTACGCTCACCCAGCCGCCCTCATTCGCCACCGCGGCCATCGCTGGTGACGGAGTGCGCGGACGAATCATATCGAGCCGCTGGGGGGAACTGGGATCTTGGTTAGTCCACAATGGATTCACGGAGACAAGCATCGAACAGATCGAGGTCAAGCGTGGCGACACACTGGACTTTGTCGTAGATTGCCGCACCAACCCTTATTACGACTCCTTCGCGTGGGCTCCCACGATTCGGCTCGTGGAGCCTCCGCAGAAGGAAGCCGCTGAAGAAGTTATGGAATGGAGCGCAGCCAACGATTTCGCCGGCCCGTCCAAGAAGATCCCTGAGGCGCTGACATCCTGGGAGAAATACGCGCAAGTCCTGATGATGTCTAACGAATTCATCTTTCTCGACTAGAGGGAAAGAACGTCGCCTGCGGAGGGTCCGGGCGCGGCTGAGTCACGGGTGAGTGAATCATCGAGAAGTTGTTGGGATAGCCAGGAGGATTTCCATGCCCCACCATAAGTTTCAGATCGAGGATTCTTTTCTGACTCGTCGGCAGTTTCTGCATCGCTGCGGATTGGGGTTTGGTGCGCTGGCGTTGGCCGACCTCATGAGTCAGGCCGGACTTCTGGCCTCCGAGGCGGTTCCGCATGCCCCGAGTCCTCTGGCGCCGAAGCAACCCATGTTTCCGGCAAGAGCCAAGCGTGTGATCCATCTGTTCGCAAACGGCGGACCCTCCCATGTAGATACGTTCGATCCCAAGCCCATGCTCGACAAGTACCACGGAAAGACCCTTCCCCAGAGCTTCCAAACGGAGGTGAAGACCGGCGGGGCCTTCCGTTCCCCGTTCACGTTCAGGAAGTTCGGCCAGAGCGGCATCGAGGTGAGCGAGATCTTCGAGCACGTAGGTGAATGCATTGACGACATATGCGTGATTCGCTCCATGTACACTGACGTTCCCAACCATGAGCCGGCGATGCTGCTGATGAACTGTGGCGATCCGATCCAAGTGCGTCCCAGCATGGGATCGTGGGTTACGTATGGCCTCGGCACCGAGAACCAGCAACTGCCCGGTTACATCGCCATGTGCCCCGGTGGACTGCCCGACGTGGGCCCGCAGAACTGGCGCTCCGCTTTCCTGCCCGGCGCCTACCAGGGCGTTTATCTCAACACGCAGCACACGAACGTCGAAAAGCTCATCGAGCACATTCGGAACCAGTACACTTCACTAAAGGAACAGCGTCGACAGCTCGACCTGCTGTTGGAGGTAAACGAGCGGCACCAGCGCGAGCGAAATCAAGACGCGCAACTGGAAGCCCGTGTGCAATCCTTTGAACTCGCCTACCGCATGCAAATGGAAGCCTCCGCCGCCTTTGACATCAGCAAGGAGCCGCAGCACATCCGCGACATGTATGGAAACACGACCTACGCGAAGCAAGTCCTGATCGCGCGGCGGCTGATCGAGGGAGGCGTGAGATTCGTGCAGGTGTATACGGGAGCAGTCGGCCCCTGGGACAGCCACGATGATCTCGAAATCGAGCACCGAAGGCTGGCCAAGGAATCCGACAAGGCAACCGCCACGCTTCTCAAGGATCTCAAGCAGCGCGGGCTGCTGGATGAAACCCTGGTGATCTGGGGAGGCGAGTTCGGCCGCACGCCAACGGTGGAACTACCCACAGGCGGGAACTCGCACAGCCCGACGGGGCGCGACCATAACCACCACGGATTCACAATGTGGCTGGCCGGGGGAGGTATCAAGGGTGGCCATGTTCACGGCGCAACAGACGAGTTCGGATTCCAAGCGATCGAAAACAAGGTCCACATTCATGACTTGCACGCCACGATTCTGTGGCTGCTCGGCTTCGATCATGAGAAATTCACATATCGTTACGCTGGCCGCGACTTCCGACTGACCGATATCCACGGCAAGGTGGTGAAAGAAATCTTGGCCTGATTGAAGACCGGCTCTAGCAAGTCAGTTTTGGTGCATTCGGAGAGCATGCTCATGAGTTGTCATGACTTGCCGCGGCGAACTTTTCTGAAGTCTGCCTTGGCCACGACCCTTTCGGCCGCGGCAACCGAATTGGGCGTCGAGCTGGCGCGGGCCGTGGAGGCCGCTGGGGACATTCCCATGCGGACGCTCGGGCGTACGGGTCTCGCGGTCACGATGATTGGCATCGGCGGCTATCATGCCGGTCTGCCCGAAAAGGAAGAAGAGTCCACCCGCATCATCCACCGGGCGTTGGACCTCGGCATCAACTTCTTTGACAATGCAGACTGCTACCAGGGAGGCCGCGCCGAGGAACGTATGGGCAAGGCGCTCCAAGGCCGCCGAGAGAAAATCATCCTCATGACCAAGGTGGACCAACGTGACGCCAAGGGTTCGCGGGAGCAACTCGAGAAAAGCCTCCGTCGCTTGCGTACCGATTATCTGGACATCTGGCAGTTCCATGGCGTGGCCACCAGGGACGACCTCGAGAAGATCTTCGGGCGCGGCGGCGCCATGGAAGCAGCCGAACTGGCTCGAAAGCAGGGCAAGATCCGGTTTGTCGGTTTCACCGGCCACTTCGATCCCAGCGTGCACTTGGCCTTTCTCAAGCACCATCCCTTCGATACCCTCCAAATGCCCATAAACGTTGTGGACCCGCACTTCAGGAGTTTCCGCGGGGTCGTGCTGGATGAAGCCGTGCGGCGCAACACGGGTGTCATCGCCATGAAAACCCTCAGCTTTGGAAATATCCTGAGCAAAGGTGTGGCCAAGACACCTGAGGCTCTCGGCTGGGTGTGGAGCCAGCCGATCAGCGTACTCTGCTCGGGCTGCGATACCATTGAGCGGCTTGACTACAACGTTTATCTGGCTAAGACTTTCAAACCTATGCCGGAAAGCGAGCAGGCGGTGCTGCTCGAGCGCACCAAGTACCACGCCGGCACGGGTGTGGAAGATTACAAGCGTCAGGCGTAATGGTCCGTCACTCGAGGCGTTTCAGTCTACCCTTCGGATGTTACATGACAAGTAGATGCCTCTTGCGGGCTGATGAGTTCTTTTGGCCGGCGTTCACTCGGGGACTGCACTGCGCGGCTGTTTTTCTTGTCTTTGCCACCGCATTGGGGCAGCAGAGTGCGGGAACAAATCCGTTTGCAAGGGCTCTAGAGCTTTACGAACAGGGGAAATTCAAAGAAGCAAGAGAGGAGGCCACGACGGCTTTATCTCAGCATCCCGCAAGTCCGTTCGGGCTGAACCTGATGGGTGTGATTCTCGACCAACTGCAGGATTTCGAAGGTGCCGAGAAGTACTACCAGCAAGCGCTGAAGCTGGACGCAAATTCCGTGCCGTTTCTGAACAATGTAGGAAGTCACTACCTTCAGTGGGGCAAGCCGTCTCTGGCGCGCCGCTATTTCGTTCGGATCTTGCGGCTGCACCCGCAGCATTTCAATGCTAACTATCAGTTGGCCCAATTGGCCGTCAACGCCGGCGAGGGCATGGCGGCGGAGCAATACCTTGCTCGCCTCAGTCTCGTGGACCGCCAACGCCGGGAAGTCCTGCTGCTTCGGGCTCGCGCCCTTCTCGCTCAAAAGCGAAGTGTGCATGGGCGCGCGGTGCTGGAGCAACTCGCCCGAAGGGAGCCTGGCAATCCGGCCATAGCTTTCTCGATCGGTTTGGTCTACTACGAGCATGGCCTTTACCGAGATGCGGCGCGAAGTTTTTCCGTGGCTACGCGCCTGGCCCCAAATGAATTCGAGCCCTACTACAACCTCGGCCTCGCGTATGAGCGGCTGAAAGAACTCGATTCGGCTGCCGGTGCCTTCGAGCACGCACTCCAGTTGCAGCCTGCGTCGGCGGAGGTGCTCTATCATCTGGGGCTTGTGTATTCACGACAGGGTCAAGGAGAGAAGGCACTGGCCCTCCTTTCGAAAACGCAGGATTTGGAGGCGCAAAAGCCCGAAGTCGCCCTGCTCCTGGGCGAAGAATGTCTCAAGCAAAGATTTTTCCCAGAGGCGGTGGAAGCTTTCCAGCAATACTTGACTCAGAAGCCGCAAGATGTAAAGGTTCGCCGCCCGTTGGGCTTGGCTTATTCGGGGCTAAGAAACTGGATTGAAGCCGTCGATCAATTGTCCCGCTACCTCGCCGCGCGACCCCGGGATGCTCACGCCTATCTGGAGCGGGCGGCGGCATGGAAGCAACTTGGACACGTGGCTGAGGCGGAGAAAGATCTTCAACAAAGCTTGATGTTAGACCCCTCCTCTACCGAAGCCCTTCTCGCTGCGGGCACGCTTGAGCTTGAACGGAAGAATTTCCAGCGTGCTGCCCGCTTTTTCAGGAGAGCTCTTGCTAGGAACCCGCATCAGGTGGATGCGCTGTATGGCTTGGGACGCGCCTATCTGGAACTTGGAAAGATAAGCGAATCCGTGCCGCTTCTCGAAAAAGTTACGGCTGCTTCCACGCGGCCTGATATGCACTTTGCTCTGGTGAGTGCCTACCGCCAAGTAGGGAACACGGAAAAGGCCAATGCCGCACTTCGTCGGTGGCAGGGATCAATCCGGGCAGCTGGCGATGCGGGACGAGCCGAATTCAGTCAGCGCTACATCGATTATCTCCGCAGGGTGGCGGAAGCGAGGCCAGCAGATAAGGGAATCAAGGAGCGCTTGATCGCGCTCCTACTGAAAAGGGGCGCCTGGCTTCAAGCGCAAACGTTGATACAAGAAATGACATCCGGCCCGTCTTCCGAAGAAGCCCATCTGCGCGCCGGGGCCTTGCTACTCGATCATGGGTATATAAATGAGGCTTTGTCACACCTGGACAAAACTGCAGCATCGTCGTCCCTGCCCCTGCAGTTCCGAGTGTCTTTGGCGCGGGCTTACTCGCAGGCAAAACGCGATCAAACCGCCCTTGAAGTCCTGACGAACGTACCCGTTGGAGATACAAAGTCCGCGGATTTCTTAAACGTGCGTGCGCATGTCTTCAGCAGGCTCGGGCGATACAAAGAGGCGCTGCAAGACTACCAGGAAGCCATCCGGCTGGCTCCAGACACCGAAGCTTACTACGTGGATTTGGCCGCGTTCTTCATCGACAACCATGCCTCTGAGGCGGCGACGAAGGCCTTGGAGGCGGCCAGGCGAATATTCCCTCAATCCCGGAAACTGCTCCTGGTCGAGGCTATCAACTTTGCGCTGAGCGGCAACCCTCGCCGTGCCTTCGAGCTTCTGAAGGAGGCACAGAAGAAGTGGCCTATGGACAGTCTCCTTGCCACGGTGAGCGGACTGGCGGCTTCCTTCATGGGCGACCGAAAGATGGCTGCCCTACAAATGGAGCAAGCAGTTGCACTCGGCTCCGATGATCCCTTGCCCTATTACTACCTCGGACTTTTCGAATCCCAATCTGCGGAGGGGAATCTTGAGGCGGGACTAATCTGGGCCGATCTAGCGCTCGCCAAAGACTCCAGCTTCGCAGCGGCTCACGTGCTGCGCGGCCAACTTCTGCTGCGGCTAGGAGAGCCTGCGCGGGCGGTGGAAAGCCTAGAGCAGGGTGTCCGCCTGGACGCGGAGTCGGCGGAGAATTACTTCGTCTTGAGCAGGGCATATGCCAAGGCCGGTGAACATGCCAAAGCAGCGACGGCGCTCGAGGAAAGCGAACGGCTGCGGCGGCAGGCTCGGCAGCGGGTGCTTGCCGGCACGGCCGAGCGGCAACTCCTAGTGAGAATTCAAGCGACTCCCTAGGAGCAGATGAGGAGCTATGGGGGCTCTCGTGGCAGGGGAATAGCCGTCCTTTGGCATGGAAAAGCGTTCTGCCGTGAACATCCATCCATTTTTGGCCATCAAGACAGAGACGGCCGAGATGATCCGTCCAACTCGGGTGCGCTGGGGCATCTTGGGCCTACTGCTGGCCTTTAGTGTGATCGGCTACATCGAGCGGGTGAACATCTCGGTCGTCGGTGCGCTGATCATGCATGAGTTTGATCTGACGCAGGTGCAGTTGGGCTGGGTATTCTCAGCTTTTCTAATCGGCTACACTGCTTGCCAAACACCCGCCGGCGCCTTGGCGGACCGGTTCGGCCCTCGCTTGGTCTTGGCCGTCGCCGGCTTGGGCTGGGCGCTCCTCACCGTGTTGACAGCGCTCTTGCCCGGATTGGTCTTTGCTTCCCTGTCAGGCATTCTGGCCATCCTTATCGCTGTGCGGTCGACTCTCGGAATCTGCGAGGCCCCGATGTACCCGGCCGCCGCCAGGGCCATCGCTAACTGGATGGCACCCGCCGAAAAGGGGTTCGCCAGTGGGATGGTTCTTACGGGTGCCCTTTTTGGCTCGGCCGTGACTGCGCCTATGGTTTCCTTCCTGATGGTGCATCTAGGCTGGCGGAATGCGCTCGTGGTGACTTCCATCTTTGCCCTGGCCGCAGTATTGCTCTGGGTGCTTTATGCTACCGATCATCCACACGACCATCGAGCCGTTAACGACGCTGAACTGAGCCATATCGTTGCCAATCGAAACGGTCATCGCAAAGACCCTCCCATACCGAAGGGCTGGAGAATCCTGCTGGGTAGCGGCCAAGCCTGGAAGCTGTCGCTTGCGTATGGCTGTCAGTCATATCTGACATACTTGTTCATTTTTTGGAGCTATATCTATTTCGTCGAAATTCGAAAGTTCAGTCTCCTGGGCGGCGGCCTGGTGGCCGCTATACCTTTTCTGGTCTCCACCCTCACGACACCGGCCGCAGGCGCTTTGAGCGATTGGTTGGTTACACGAATCGGGAGGAGTTGGGGGAGGCGCACAATTCCTGTCGTAGCTTTGCCTGCCTCCGCTGTGTTGGTGTTTGTCGGGGCAAGCGTGCAGGACGACATCTTGGCCGTGGTTATGATTTCCTGCGGCGTAGCTTTAGCACTTACCCCCGAAGGGCCCTTTTGGGCCACAATAATGGAAATAGCAGCTCCCGTTGCCGGTACGGCAGGTGGATTCCTGAATACAGGGGGGAACCTGGGCGGGGCACTTTCGGCAGCACTTAGTCCCTGGGTCGCGAAGCATATCGGTTGGACTGGTGCGATTGGTGTCGCGGGGTTGTTCGCCGTGGCGAGCAGCCTCCTATGGGTCGGAGTCAATGCTGCCCGCCCGATAGTGTTTGTCGCCCTTGCAGAAGCCACCCGGCATCCTGAATCGGGGAGTTGACCGGATTACGCCTTCAAGCAGCGGCAGGGATGGAGTGGAGGGTAGCCCCCGGCGTGCTAGCCCCTTCGCTCGCGTCGACAGATTGTGGCCACCGGTCCCATTGGGCTGCCTCCGAAAGTTGCATGCGAGCTCCTACATTAGGCTGGGAAAGTCACCACTCTCAAAATGCGTTGACAAGTCCCGATACGCTTGTGACTGATTGCTGATTCCGATGAAGCTGGGCAGTGATTCCGATTTGATCCCGGTCACTCGTTCCGGTGTCATGGCGGTCGCGCTCGGAGCGAAGCGACGGCGGGCGGTTCGCGTCCGGAGAATTCCGCCAACGCCGACCGGCCAACTGGAATTCGCTTTCCTCTTCATTTTGTGTTGTCCCCTTTCTTGAAAATCGAGCCCGCCGCCGGCGCGGTGGGAATCGGGCGTCTGGAGCCGGATTTCTAAGTCGGGTGGAAAGGGAAGGAGGAGGAACAGCCTTATCCCTCAAGAAGATTCCGGGATAGCAAGAGCCATCTCTTTTGTTTTCATTAAGATTCCGGGTTCGTTCGGCCAAAATAAAGTTACTAAGGGCGGCGGACGGCTGCTGAAACATCCGCGCTATTACTGGCTGCTGTTGGCCGAGGGGCATCTGACCCGGAGGCTCTTCGGTAGCATGCTCAGGAGGATCGCGGCGCTGCCGCCACTGGACCGCTAGCAACCCAGGAGAGAAGGCTGAATCGAACGCTCCCAAGCCATCCCGTCAGGAGGGGTGTTCGCAGTAAGGCAAGGTGGGGGCGGAAAACAACCCCCAGAAGTCATCGGCAGGACCAAAGCGACCCGCACTGCCCCTCCAAAACAGGCCCTTGCGATTCTACCTGGCAGCCGGGGGACGAAGGCATATTTTCGGCGAAGGAGAAAGTCAAATCGGAAATACCGCTTCAGAACGGCGTCCCCCGAGCTGGCTGAGGTGCCAATCTCGGACAAAAAAATTTCTGCTTGACAACGAGAATTGTGTCCGTAAAAATTAGGGACGCCGTCCCACCTCCATTGGGGCTGATAGCAACCTTGGGCTGGTTCGGTCTCCACGAGGGCAGCGGATGGTGTCACAGTAAGCAACCGGGAGGTCGACGAACATGTCGCCTACATCAGCGCAAGGACTTCGCCCGACGAAGCGCGAGAGCCAAACCGTATCACGGCGCGTGCCCCGTACATCGCCACGCGTGGGCTGGCCTGTGGCCGTGATCCTGGTGGCTTTCCTGTGCCCGCGTGCCCTCGTCGCGCAGACCGTCACTGGCAAAATTCTGGGTGTCGTCCAAGATGCGTCGGAAGCTGTCATCCCAGGCGCCACGGTTAAGGTGACGAATGTCGGGACCAATATCTCGCAAACCACCACTACTAGCACCGCGGGTTTCTATGAGTTCTTGAACCTTCCACCCGCCGAGTATCAGATCGAAGCCGAGTTCAAAGGCTTCAAGAAATTCTTGCAACGCGGGATCATTCTTCAGGTGAACCAGCAGGCTCGGATCGATATCACGTTGCAGCCGGGGTCGGTGGTGGAAGTCGTCGAGGTCACGGCTCGCCCGGCGCTGCTGGAGACCGCCAGCTCGACGATCGGCCAGGTGGTCAATCAGCGGGAGATCCGGGACTTGCCCCTGAACGGTCGCGATGCCTTCCAACTTATCGCGCTGAGTGCCGGGGTCACACCCGTGGATGGCGGAACAACCGGGATAGTTCAACAGGCAACGATCAACGGCGGTCGCCAAGGGATGACAGAAGTTTTCTTGGATGGCGCTCCCAACACCTTCGGAGACAATGCCAGCGGGGCCTTGGGTGTGGCTTACACCCCCATGCTCGAGAGCCTGCAAGAATTTAAGGTCATCACCAACAACCTGTCAGCGGAATTCGGCAACGCCGGGTCCGGCATCATTAACCTTGCCACGCTTTCGGGCACCAACGAATTCCACGGGAATCTCTTCCAATTCCACCGGAACAGCGTGCTAGATGCCAACAACTTCTTTAACAATCGGGCTGGGATTGACCTCAAGAGCTTCAAGCGAAATCAATTCGGTGGATCCCTTGGGGGGCCCATCCGCCGGGACAAGACGTTTTTCTTTGTGGACTACGAGGGCGTTCGGGAAAGGGCCCAAGATACCACTTCTCGCGTCGTGCCAGACCTTTCCTGGCGCCAGGGGAATTTCAGCAATCTGCTCACGGGCGAATTGACGCTCCTGGATTGCTTTGGAACTGCCTATGACTCTGGACAGCTCTTCAACCCGTTCACGACAAGAGAAGTGACTTGCCCGGATGGGACCACGACGTTCACGCGGGACCCCTTTCCCGGAAACATTATTCCCGACGACCTGAAAAGCGCGTCAGCATTAGCGCTGCTGGACTTTTGGCCATCCCCGAATCAAGCGGGGCCCGTCAACTATTTTGCCAGCGGCAGCGCAATTACCACCAGCGACCAGTTCGACGGCCGGCTGGATCACCACCTTGGCGAGCGTCAAAGGCTGATGGGACGATACGGATTCAGCCGCGGATACTATGCGCCACCCAACTACTTTGGCAATATCGCGGACCCCGGTTTCTTTCCCAGCCCGTCGCGGGCCCAGCACGCGCTGTTTGAGCACAACTTCAGTCTCAATCCCACAACATTATGGGTGACCGGGTTGTCTTTCGCCCGCAACACTTACAAGGTACAGGCGGGCGCGCCGGGGTTTGACGTGACGCAGATCGGCCAGGTCCCCTCTTGGCGCGACCAGCTTACGATTCATCAATTCCCCCTTTTCTATTTCGTGAGTGTGACGGGGCTGGGTGGGGGCTTTGTGGGTTCGCGCCAAGTTGCCGAGCGGTATAGCCTGCGCTCGACCCTTTCGCGAGTTCAGGGCCGCCACAGCCTGAAGTTCGGTGCGCAGATCGACATGTGGCGGACCAGCGAAGGGTCGCCGGCGTTTCCAGCCGGCCAGTACTTCTTCGCGCCCTCGTTCAGCGTCGGACCGATGCCTCTGGGTTTTACAGATCCGGCGAGTGGAGAGTTGGTTGCACCCGGCGGTGGGCATGACTTTGCGGAGTTTCTTCTGGGCCTGCCGAGCCCCGGCGTGAGTCAGGACGTTTTCCGGGCCATGCAGAGTTGGTACTACGGCTTCTATTTCCAGGACGACATCAAGGTGTCGCGCAAGCTAACGCTGAATCTGGGAATTCGTTACGATCTCTCGATCCCTTACACCGAGCGCTATAACCGCGCGACGTGGTTCGATTTCGATGCGCCGTTCCCGGTGCAACTGCCGGCGGAAAACATCCAGGCCTTGGTGGATGGGGCGGCGGCAAGAGGAGTCACGCTTAGCTCCCGTGACCTGGAAAGGTTGACGAACCTTCGGGGAGGCGAGCGGTTTGCGGAAGGAGACCCGGACCGGCATGCTTTTGCGACCGACACGAACAACTTCCAGCCGCGCTTCGGTTTCGCGTACCAGCTCACTGATAATTGGGTGATGCGGGGCGGGGCCGGACTTTTCTTCGGCTTCTCTCCTACCGCGGCTCAAGGCACCAGCTATCCTTTCAACATCGACGGTTTTGGGACCCTCCAAAGCGGCCTGACGACGCTGGACGGTGCGACGCCCCTATGCCAGCCGGCAGCCGTCGATCCTGAGCGCAGGTACTGTCTCGAAAATCCCATCCCCGGTGGCCTGACGCCGTTGCTTGGTTCCTCGAAAGGGCTGCTGACATTTTTTGATCCGGTTGGAACTATCATCTCAATGGCTCGCGATTTGCCCAATCCTACGGTTTACAACTGGAACTATGGGCTCCAACGAACATTGCCTGGGAACATGTTGCTCTCCGCGCACTATGTCGGCAGCCGCGCACTCCGTTTCCCCACGGGCACCGTGGCCATACATCCCTTGAACCAACTTCCCCGATCTACAACGGAAAAATTCCGTGACCAGTTGTTCGAGCTGGTGCCGAATCCGTTCTTTGGTATCGTCCAGGACCCGGCCTCGCCGCTTGCCTATCCGGAAGTAACTCTGTACAACCTCCTAGGCCCGTTTCCCCAGTTCACGGCCGACTATTTTCCTTTTCTGACGGTGTGGCCTCTAAACGGGCAGTCAACTTATCACTCTTTCCAGCTCAGGCTAGAGAAGCAGTTTTCTCACGGGCTCGCCTTCCTACTCTCCTACACCAACAGCAAACTGATCGATAATGGGGAGGGTGCGCTGTTCGGCGCCGGACTACACGGAGGAGGACCCCAAGACAGTTACAACTACCGGCTCGAAAAGTCCTTGGCAGGCCAGGATGTGCCGCAGCGGCTCATCTTCAGCTACATCTGGGAGCTCCCCTTCGGTCAGGGGAGGAAATTTGCGATCCAAAACCGGGCCTTGAACGCCATTCTAGGTGGCTGGCAAGTGAACGGGATACTGAGCCTGGGCAGCGGGGTACCTATCCCTTACTACTACTGGGCTTTCGACCCATCACTCGCTTATCCCTTCACGACCAGCCCCCGCATGGACAAGATTTGCGATCCCGTGTTGAGTGGTCCCATTGCGGACCGGCTCGACCGCTATTTCAACATATCCTGCTTTGCCGACCCGGCGCCTTATTCGCTGGGGACGGCGCCTCGGACCGACCCTCGCCTGCGCGCTCCAGGCGTGAGGAACTTGGACTTTTCAGCCTTTAAGGACTTCAACATCACCGAGCGGTGGCGGGTGCAATTCCGAGGGGAGTTCTTCAATTTCACCAACACTCCTCGCTTCGGCAGCCCGGGCTTCACGCTGAACAGTCCCGATTTTGGCATCGTCACGGGGCAAGCCAATGCCCCTCGCCAGATTCAGCTCGGCTTAAAGATCATGTTCTGATCTATGCCCGCCAGCAGGCCCCCGGAGGTGACCTTGGGCGACCGGCCGCCTTCAGGTAGGCGCTCGCCGTCTCCCGACGCACACCCGTGGCTTGCTCGATCCGCCGCAGCGACCGGCCGAGACGCCCCAAGGCTAGGAGTTGTTGTTTTTTATCATCACTCAAGACGTTGGCCATGGCTACGAGGCTAACGCCTCGTGCCCCAAGTCAATGTTCCGGAGGTGATCTCCGTTGGCCGGTTTTCAGGTGACCATCAATGGCCGGTTTTGGGTGAGCACTGAGGTTGAGGCTCACAGACCGATTGAAAGCCTCCTGCTGATGGATTCAGCGGGAAAAGACGGTGGGCTCAGAGGAAAGACTCAGCCCCTCGGGGAAGACAACGTTGGGGTCATGGGGGAGCGAGAGGGAGGCGTAGGACAAACCCGAATCCACCGGGCCGTCCACCGTGTGGTTGTGAGTCACCCTTGGGAGATCGTCCAGGCCGTAGGGTTGCGGTTCGTGGATGGCGGGAGAGCAGGCTCCGTTTCAAATAGAAAGTTCCTCGGGGCGTTTGCTCAAGATCGAAGAGAGGTACGTACGGGTGTAGCTGACCGCCCATGGGCCCCTTTCCGGAACCGATATGAAACCCGGGGCATAGTTTCTCCTACATGCCGGTTCCCATACGAATGACGACATGGTGGCTACCCGAGGCGTCGGGGCAGAAAGTGAACTCGTCGTGCAAGTCGTCCTGCCTGCCGAGCAGCCAAATGAGTCTTTCGACCGCCAATGTGGGCCAATGCAAGATAGCTATCAGAAGCAGGAGGGCGGGAGAATGAATTGGAGCATGCATCCGTCGGCCTTCGGGATTCGCGACCCGAGGGCCTATTTCTCCGCGGTGAAGCCGCCATCCACCAGCAAAGCCGTGCCCGTTACGTAGGAGGATTCATCCGAGGCCAGGAAAAGGGCCGCCTGGGCGATTTCCTCAGGCTCCGCGAACCGGTTGATGACGACTCTCCGATATGCAACCGCTCGCGCACCTTCGGGATTCTCCTGTCGGGCAAGCCAATCCTCCATCAACGGAGTCCGCACAAAAGATGGGCAGATCACATTAGCGCGAATATTCTGCTTGCCATAGTCCACCGCGATAGCCTTCGCCAACATCAGCACGCCACCCTTGGAAGCGCAGTAAGCAGGGCAACCGGGTTCAGCCACCAAACTGTTCACGGATCCTGTGAAAATGATGCTCCCGCCTCCCCTGGCAAGCATATGAGGGATGGCGACCTTGGCACAAAGAAACGCACTCTTCAGATTCGTGTCCAGGACGTGATCCCATTCCTCTTCCGTAAGGTCTGCCAGCGGCTTGAGCGGACCGTCGATGCCGGCGTTAGCGAAGAGAATATCGAGCTTACCAAACTTCGCGACAGTTTCTGTGACCAGCCTTCCGACGTCATCGGCGCGTGAGACGTCCGCATGCAAATAGTACGCGCAGCCTTTCTGGCGGGAGATTTGTCCTTCGACTTCCTGCCCGGCCTGATCCCGAATATCAGCTAGCATGAGCTTGGCGTTCTCCTGCGCGAAAAGGAGAGCAGACGCTTTTCCGATTCCTGAGGCTGCGCCCGTAACAATGGCTACCTTCTGCTCCAAGCGGCCCATTGATTAGTCACCTCATAATGTTCGCACTCGCTTGCCTAGAAGCCGTCCCGAGAATGCGGTGGATCTTCACAAGCTAAGGTCACCACGTCTTCAACAGCCGCCCATAACCCTCTATAGGTTCATGTACCTCTGCAAGCATGAGGGCGTCCCACATCATGGCCTGGTTTCCGGAGACAACCGGCTTTTGGAGGTCGTCTTCAAGCGAGTTCAAGATTTCCAACGTACGCAGATTCGTACAGGGAAGCAGCACGCCCTGTGCTTCGGGCCGGTCTGCCTCGACCGCCCATCGGTACATCACTTGGGGAGGAGTCGAGGAGATTTGCTCCCCATTCTGCATTTCCGGCCCGACCAGGGAAACCACCATAATGCCGTGGCCCTCAAGGAAGCGCTTCAGGCGCTCGTTGGCCTCTCTCCAATAGGGGCTTGCAACGGCCAAGCGCTGGATTCCCAGCTTTTTCAAAGCCCGGATCATGCCGGTACTAGCAGTTGAAACGGGACACGATGCCGCTTTTTGCATTATTTCTATCAGCCTTTGATCTGTCCCGACGCCATCCCAGAACGAACCACCGTTACTCCCGTAAGTGATGCAGTCGGGATTAATCATCTTGAAGAGCGAGCAAGCCCGGATGAGGGATTCCTGGGGGTCGGCCGTGTCGGAGGGGAGGCGAGTCACGTGAACTGTCACACCACGTGGGGCCATCCGAAAGTACTCATCGTCTAAAACCCCGTCCTCGGGGTATAGAATGCCGATCCGGGCTCGCCAGCCGGAAAGACCACGTGGTGTGGGCGCAGGCCGCTTGCGACCCTCTGCAAATTTGGCCTCCGTGTCGGCACCCAAGGCGGCAGAGACAGCAGTGCCGCTTGCCAGATATGAAAAAACAGCAAGGAATCTCCTTCTAAGCATGGCGTTCATGCTCACCTCGCACTGGAAGCACTTTTCAACGTTTTTTCCAAATAAACTGCCGCCGGACACGGTGACCGTCGGGATAAAAGGTGTCGCAGAAAGTCATCGCGTACCTTCTCCACCTCCGGCTGGATCACCACGGTCGGTGTGTAGGGGCCTTCCGAGGCAAACTCTGGTTCGTTCATCAAGCTGCACAGCAACACGTTCGGATGGTTCTTAAGTCGTACGATCAGGGCATCGACTTGCCTCCCCTCCCTCGCTTAGCATGCCGGTGCGAGCGTGTCATTGCTAGGCGTAGGTTGCCAGTTCTGCCAGAGGATTGTCAAGATGGGGGAATCGGCGGGCCATCGAGCGCAGGCCGCGCGGGTCCCGTCGGAGGTGGTGGCCCCGGTGGTGTCGGCGGAGGCCGTCCCGGAGGGGGCCGAGGTGCAGGATAGTTGCGACGAGTGCTGTGACGAATGCGAACTCCACTGCAAACTCTGACAGCCTAGTCTGTGCTGAGAACCCTGCTAGGAAGTCGGCGCCAAGTTGCTGATTTTTCAAAACCGAAGGTCGGCAGTACTGAGTCTGCACAAAGCACAAAGCTCCGAAACGGCCGGGCGAGTATATGGTAACGTTGACAGTTATGCGTGATGGTGGTAGAAGTGACGCAACAGGCTCCCAAAGGAGTATGAGCGGAGGAGGGCATATGACGTCGAGGGAAAAGTTACCCGACTCGTTCCCGCGCAGGAGACTCAGCTTTGTCCTCAGTCTAGCGGCTGTCTTCGCGTTGGTTTCTGCCCAGGCGTCCTCTGCGCAGATGCAGATAAAGTCGCCCACCGAAACCCAGATTAAACCTGCGGGCGAGGCGAGGGACTACATCGTAGCATTTGCGGAGGGCGTTTCGTCTTCCGAACGAGCCGCCATTGCAAGGCGGGCCGGTGCCATCGTGAGATTTAATTACACCATTGTGAATGCCGTGGCTGTCCGTGTTCCCAATTCTGCAGTCCTGAGCAGGCTCCAGAGTGACCCCCGAGTAATAGCCATCATTGAGGACCGTGTCGTGCAAGCAGATCAGGGAGAGGAAATAAGCCCGTCAGCGGGCAAGCCACCCAAAGGGGGCGGCGACCGAGGCGGGGAGCTTCGCCAGGATGTGCCGGAGAAAGTCGGAGGCGCCGCTGGACGCATGCACATTGCCCCCTCTCAACTCCATACCCAGACTCAGGCCGCTGCGACCTTCGCTTGGAAAGCATCGGAGCGTAGGAGGATTGCCCATGGCGCCGCTTGGGAATATAGCCCCGTGCCACCCCTTCTTGAGCCCCGGAGGTGAGGAGCGGGGGCGTGTCGGCATCCACGGTCGCGCTGGAGAGCAGGCCCAGGCGACGGAACAACTCCGCTCGAAGTTTGTCGTGGGCCGCTTCGAGGCTCCTCCATTGCCTCGGGCCAAAGCGCAGCAGGAAAGTCCGCAGCGCGTCCTGATGAGGGAAATCAGCGAGACCCAACAAGGTGGGATCAGTCCCTTTGAGGTTTGGGAGCGCTTGGTCACTTGCGGCCATCCATGCGGCTGAAGATAAAGGTTTCCCTGCTGGGGGCTCAGCCGCCACACACGCAGGTCGGGCCAACCATGCCTCTGGGTCTGTTCTTAGCGCTTGTCTCAATCGATGAAGGCGCCAGACACGCTCCCGCTCAGTCGGACGCTTTCGCTTCGCCGCCCTAGGCGCTGAGCGCCATACGGGGACTCGCGAAAGCTACGGAATAAAATAAGGGCAGAGGGATGGGTTCTTCTCATTCCTACTAAAAGCAAGGAGGTCGGTGAAGATGGAATATACCCACTGCGTGCTTGACGAAGAGGGCAAGCACGTAATCGGGCTTGCTGGGCAGGTGGAGCGAGCAGACGAAGAAGAGAGCTTCGCCTACATCTGCCTGTTCGGCCTGGAGGAGTGCGCCGAGTTCGGCCGTATCGAGAACAAAAGGCTGCTGCCGTTAAAAATGCCTGCGAGGGTGGAAGCAGAGAAGCCACCCAGGGAGGCGGTGGTTTGAATGGACGCTAGCCTTCTGACGATGGTGCGCAACTATAGGAGCGAGCGCGGCTGGAGCTCAGTGGTACTGAGCAGCGAGGACGCCAAGGAAATCCAGCAAAGATTGAGGGAGTCCAATGCCTGGGTCCTGGCCGAGAGCATGAAGGACGCCACAGAGATCTTAGCGAGCTATGCGGGGCCTTACGAGAGCAGGACAGAGAGGATATGCCAGCTGGCAATGTTCCTGGCCAGCAAGCGCATTGTTGATGTCAGGACAGCTTGCGAGGAATTCCTCAGGGCAAAGATCTGGGAGGCAAGGCACATCAACAGCACCAGCGATGAAGATGAGTAGAGATTTTGGGCGGTTCGATGACCGAGGGGAGAGCCGCTGTTTTTCTACTTTTTTCACAGGGCGAAGAAATGACGATGAGGGCATGTGAGGTGATTGAAATGGCGAGCAAGGTTTTCGTGGCAAATGGAGACGAACAGTATTTTTTCAGAGCCCGTAACCGAGAGGAGGCGATGGCGAAGGCTTTGAAGCTTTTTGATATCGAGCTGGTCGACCTGAAATAAGTGAGGAAAGGGCGACTGCAGGGCGTTGGATCTCTGGACAAAAATGCGATGTCCCCCCGAGTCGCTTCCTCAAAGGAGGTGATGGAATGAGATGTACTTCGTGCAATTGGCAGGTTTCCACGCTTTGGACACATAGGGATCTGGCGGGTGCCAAGCTCTGCGGTGAATGCCTGCTGGAGATAATGGCAAGGGTTTATCCGGGGATCCAGAGGCTGCAATAAATGAAATGCGGATCCGGGCTACGAGCTTTTCCAACGGCCGGCGCGAGGAGAACAGAAACGCATAAAAGTCCGCGGATGCAATAAAAAAGCATGAGGCGGCGTTTCGATCCGGAGGTTTTCAAAGACCGGGTCATAGTCATTGACAGCAGTAGCGATCCGCCTGTTGAGCTGATGAACTGCCTTGGGTGCGGAAAATTGGTGTCGAGGCTCTACAAGTACGATGAGCTCTGTCGGGATTGCTACTCGAAGTGGGAGAAGCGTTTTCGGGAGAGATGGCTTAGGGAAAGGTTCGGATAGGGATTTCTTGAGATTCGACATTTGGGTTTGCCGGTGCTGAACGGTCGCTCGCTTATAGCCTCGCTGCGCTCGGGCTCGCTTCCTTGCACGGAGGCTCACTCGCAATTCACCTCCCTTCCTCCTCTTGCTCGCTCGCCTTTCGGGAGAGGCGACAGAAGGGATTTTGGCATTGTTGTCTAAGGGGAGTCCGGAAGGCTGGCCGAGATGGGCGGGAAGTTGAGGGAGGGGAGAGGGGAAGCAGAAGGCGATGGAGCTCTATTGAAGAAGCAGGAATTCAACCCCGCCGAGAGCGGGGAAGGAAGGCGCCGATCGCACGGCGCGGTGGCTTCCAAAGGAAGAAGAGGGGTTGACGCTGGGGCGGCGGAGCACAGTTGGGGTGGGGGAGGCCATGACCAGCGGGTCGTGTCAGGGAGTAAGCGGGTAGCCCAAAGCGGGGCAGCATGGGAAGCTGGAGGAAAGGGTGAAGGTCGAAGAGCGAGGGAAGAAGGGTGGAAGGGAGGGCCAGATGCCCGCCACGAAGACCCGACCGTGGTGCTCGTGGGTCCGAACCTTCGGTTCGGGAGGAAATGGCATCTGTGAACCCAAGGGGGTAATTAGAGGGAACGAAAGGAGTTAGGAGATGTGGGATGTGTGAGAAGGGGTGAAATATGGGCCAAAACAGAAACCTAAACAGGTGTGCGCAAAGCTGATGAGGGGGCAAAGAGGTCCGTCTCCGTGGGCAGAGGGGGATGTCCCGTCCCCGTCTTGTCCGTGCGTCCTGAGGCAGGTCTGCGCGATTGGCGGGCATGGTAGGCAGCAACTCGGCGGAAATGTAATCTGGCCCTTGGACATGCGCTACAGGGGACAAGGCTGATGCCTGGAGCGTGCTGCCACTACCCAAACATCGTGGCTACAGATCCCATTACCTGCCATTCCATCTATGGCCGCGTTCCCAATTCCCGATTCAGGCTGCCTCTCCCTGACTCGGCGTGGCCGGCCATCTGGCTCTGGGCAGATAGTTCTTGGGCCGTCTCGGATCTGGCTTGGCGAGAGCATGCTTGAGGGGACAACCACAGTTCATGCATATGTGGCAGTTGAAGGCGTTTACTGCGCCGCAGTTCTCGCAGGCCTTGGGCATGAGTAGCTTGATGTCCTCGCCTGTGTCCTTTTTCATTCCGTAGAGCTCCATAATCGCCTCGTCGGCGTCTCTGCCGGAGAGGTGAACGTAGGTTCCAGGCTGTTCAGATCCCTGGACCCACCCGAAGCGGGCGCAGAGCTGGGGCTCAGTCAAGTATGAGGCCAGGAATGTCGCCCTCGAGTGGCGAAACAAATGAGGGTAAACACGGGTCTTGATGCCGGCACGTCTCGCGATCCTGGGAATCAATGCCTGGAACGCGCTGTAACGCATGGGACCGCGCCGACTGTTCGGCCATAGGGGGGCCTCCGGGTCATCCCTCTGGGGGTGCATGTTGAACCATGTCGCCAAAAGCGGAACTGAGATCGTGAGCCGGAGACTCCGGTCGCCGGTTTTTCCCTTGACGTGGATCTTGGCGCCGTATTTGTCGAAGGTTACACTTTTGATTTTCATGGTGCGGATCTCGCCTACTCTGCAGCCGCTGTCGTACAGGACCGCAACGATTGCCCGATCGCGGACTGATCTGCAAGCGTTGATCATCTGGACGATGTGCTCTTCTGAGAGTAGGGCTTCTGGGAGCATCCTTCGCTGACTGCGGCGGAGGACGCTCTGGATCCAGCGGACTTCTTCTGGGTACCCATATCTGGTCCCCCTCAGCCACTTGTAGAACTTCCTGATTGTCACCTTGATGTCATGGAGGTAGTGGGGCTTGTATCCGAAATGATCCAAGTTAATGACTGCTTCCTCCAGATCCCTTCTGGTGGTCCGGCTGAATGGCTTTCGCAGAAACCGCTCGAACGTCATCAGCACCTGCGTATATTTGAGAACTCGCGAGAACGACAGGCTCTCGGCCAAGAGATCGTGCCCCCATTCCAGGTAGAGCTTCTTGTTGGCAGGATGAACACCCGGGTTCTGTTCAACCTTCTTCCGCAGGTATTCTTCAACTGCTCTACTGTCTACGAAGTTACGCTCCAGCATATCGACTCCTGAAGGCAGGAAGCGACTTATAGGCCGTCCATTCGCTTTGCAGGATTTGCCTTTCTCTTCCACATTGACCACCTCTTCTCAAACCGCAAGGCCAGAAACCCTTTTAAGCAGTCGGGCCGAAATACAATGGGGCTCAACTGGCAAATTGCCTCATGCCACCATAGGGCGGCTTGCAAACTGCTGGGTTTTTGACCTCTCACAGGCGTAAGCTGCATCGCTTGCGTGCAGTTTTTCTTCACCTTGTTTGCTTCTTACGCCAGTAAAATTTTGGCATGATGATTGGCTTGCGGGTTTTGCAGGTTAATTTGTTCGAGGCAGATAAAGTAGATTTCGCGGATTCAGGAGATACATGTGTCCCAACCTTGCGACCCTGAAATAACGCGCGGAGAGAATTGAGCGATGAGAAACGAGGTGTTCGGAAGCCTTCAGGAGGCGGTTAAAAAACTTGGTGAGCGTGGCAAGGAATTCCCACGCGCAAGTATCTCGGAAGAGGCCGTGAGTAAGCGGCTCGCCGCCTTGCTGGCTGATCAGGGCTATCAGGTCCGTTCACGGGTGAACCTTTGGAACCTTGTGGAAGGTGTGCCATATCAGCGGAAGGGCCTGTCGATCCTTAAAAGCTTTCGACACCCTTTGCAACCGGACATCGACCTTTTGGTTGAGGATAAGGGAGCGAACCGTAAGTTGTGGGGATTCGAATTCAAACTCATACGGTGGAGCGGTACTCTCTTCAGCGTGGTCCCCAGAGGCCGGTTCTATTCTGGTCTTGATCAAGTGCTCTCGATCGCCACATGGGGAGTAGACTACGCGTGTCTCTTTCATATCTTCGTTCCGCCAATGCTTGCATACCGCAAACTCGAGCGTCGCAGTCCAAAGGTTGCTGAACAGTTCGATGACGACCGGGCTGAGTTCACGGCTGCTTATGGCGGAATCGTGCAGGGAATTCTGGACCGCTTTAGTCTTCCGATAGGTTACGGGGCGATTGGGTTGTTTTCCGATCAGGTCAGCCGCAAGGTTCATGTCGTGCCCATCACGGCACTGTGGAGGGCTCCTGAGAGACTGGAACGGACAGCCACTGGCGACCGGATAAGACCTTTACTTCTGAAGGCGCTGCGCTAGTGCGAAGTCGTTCTTGGAAGCCATCTTGTAACGAGCGTCCTAAAGCCTCACCCATGGATACCATCCTTCAACCCCGAGTTCCTGCGCCCGCATCCTCGAGGCCCGGTTGAGGGGGAATTGCCAGTTGAAAACTGGAGACGCTAGGATTCTAGCGCTTAGATCTGGGACGTGGGGCTGCCACTGTTCTCTTTAAGGCGGCGAACATTCTTTCTGCTTCCCGCCTCTCCGCTCTCTCCCCATAAAGCTTGGCGAGCTGGATTGCTTTTTCCAGCTTGTCGAGCGACCTGCAAACGAGCGAGATCGCTGAACTGCGAAGTGTTTGGATACTGTCGGGTTCAACACCCTCGTGCCGCAAACGCTCCGCCTGTTCGTAGAGAGCTCCCGCTGCCTCATAGAGACGAAGTTCTTTCAGGACGCGCCCCAATCCATGGATGGAGTGGGATATCGCTATGAGACGCATCGCTGTTTTGTCCTCGAGTTGAAGCTTGCACAAAATCGACCGGCAGTATGCGGCTGCCGCCTCCGGGTACCGCTTTCCTTGAAGCAGATAGTTGCCAAGCGTCTGGTACGCGCTACCTAACCCGACGATATCCCCAAGAGACTCCTTGATTTGCAAGCTCTGGCGGGCGTAACGATAGCCCTCGCTCCACAATCCTTGTCGTCCGCAGATCACCGCAAGGTTGTTGAGGATCTTCGCCCTCCCAGCCCGGTCCTTGTTAGGCGTCCTAGCCAGAGCAACGCTCCAGACCAACTTGCTCTCGCCCCACGCCCCGATGTTGTTCAGGAGTTCACCCAGCAGGTTCAACCTTTGAGTGATGCTGGCTTGCCCGAGCAGACGTTTGACATCCTTGCTCAACGCCTCGTGAATGGCACGACATTCATACGTCTCAACGCGTGTCACTGGTACGCTGAGGCTACGTGCAACCTGGGACAGGACCGATGCTGCCGACCCATGCGTTGTGGCTAGCCGCTTTCCCAAGACCGATTGAAGCTCGACCAGGATCGGAGGCCTCTCGCCAGGGAATACATTCCAGATCAACCTCCTTGATGAACGGGCAAGCACCGGAGCGATATCAAGATCCGCACCGCTGTACCCAATCACCCAAAGATCGAAGCGCTTCAGAGTCTTTTCAAGAAAAAGAATGCCGGGCGACCGGCGAACCAGGGTAACGTCGCGTATAGTCGCGATCATACTGTCGGGCGCGTCAAGACTTCCGTGAATCTTTGCTAGTACAGGTCTTCTTCTTGCCTTCGACAGGACCTCAGCACTGAACTGACCCCTCTCTCTAAGAACGCGAACGGAAGAGTCCGCGAGGCAGTGTTCAATTTCTAGATCGAAGTTGGTCGTCAAGGCAACTGGCACCAGCCTCTTCGAAAGCAGGCCGGCTATCGCATGATGGCAAGTGTTTGGTTGATTGCGGCGGAAGATCTCGAACGCTGTGGGAAGAATTCCGGGAAGGTGATCCGCAAGAACCTGATAGAAAGTTTCCGGTCTGACCTCGCGGAGAATACGCGAGAGCTTGGCCCCTCGAATCGGCAAGCTTCGATCCTTAAGGAGTCCGTCTGTGAACCAACCAAGGAGTAGCTTGGCAGTTGGAAGGCAAGTTGGTGCGGCAACCGAGACACCCGCACCAAGCAGGAGGCCAACCCGTCCTGCCTTGATCTCCCCACACAACCGGCTGAGCTCCAAGCGAGCCATACGCTTACTTAAAGGCTGCCGCGCAAGTCTATCAAATGAGAAACAAACAACGCCAAAGGCTAGAGAGACTCGGCTTCAGAATTGCCGAGACGGTCGACCCCAGCGCTCTATACGATTCGGACAACGATCTGTGGTGGGAGATCGAAAGCGAGACCATCCACCCGTATGGCCGTGCGGTTTTCACCCTATTCCTCTACGGGCAGCGGAGACAGTCGAAAGTTCCTATCCACATTACATATTCTGCGAGCGATGTGAGAGGGTCCGGCTCGAAGTACTTCCTCGTTTACGCGCGATTCATATCTCCTTCGAGCGCTCGTGTTCCCTTGTGGACGAAGAGGGCCCGGAACGGCAGCGAAAGTTCTTGAGCAGCTGGATCTCTAATCCTCTATTCCAACGTTACCCACCTATACCGTCTCTCGACGCCGCGTCGACTGCGTTCATGTCGCCGGCGGGGAGGATACAACAGGTGCAGCAACTTGGTTCGAAAAATTTGCTACCCAGGGCCGCTCGCGGAGGAGAATAGAAAGTTGTGATCGAGGACCTGGAACGGATCGAGTACACCGCTAAGGTCGCCACGACGGCTTGATTTCTGAACACTCTGGTTTCCGCTGAATCCACTGCGGCCCGTTTCTGTCTATGCGCAGAATGTCAATCGGTGGACTAACCAGTTCTGGCTTGTCTGCAATCTCCATCTCAATCAGTTTTCGGATACCCTCTACCAAACCCGCTCTCCAGAGCTTTGGGTTTTGCGCCCTGAACTTCTCGATTGCATCTTTCTCACCCAAGAAAGCCTCGGCAATTCCGGAAGGGCAATTCCCCGGACAATCCCTCCTCTGAGCAGTTATCAGAACCTGTCCAGAAGCCAGACTCGTTGCCCGGAAATACCTTAGAAGGAGGACGGGGGAGCCGCTTTCCAGACCAACGAATAGAACCTCGGCAACGGCCCCACCTTCGAAATGTCGGCGGAAGTAGGCGGGGTGGTCCCGTTTGATTCGTTCGACAGCTCTAGTCAAGGGATTCATGATCTGCGCCTCAAAGTAATCAATTTTGTCGCGCAAGGAGCCGTGCCGCCAGCCGTCGAAGAGGACAGTAAAGTGGATCCACCAGAGGCGCCCATTGCGCCACAAGTGGTGGTTGGGATTGGAGCTTCGGAAGTGACGAGGAGTTCTAGGGGATGGAGAGCCGGTCTGCTGTTTAGGATGTTCGGCGAGGATGGTCGCCACGGTGTCTTCTCCGTTTTCGAAGAAGACACCCAGAGGACGCGGGGCTCCGCGCCGGACACTTAGATTGCCCTAGGCGCTCACCCAGGGCCACATCTCCCGGAGCTCGATGAGCGGTCAAGCCCCGGGAAAGGCACCTCGGCGTGTCCTGCCAGGTTGCCTGGTCCGCTCTTCCGGACCACTCTGGATGTCCTAAGGAAAAAGATATGGGCCGCAGTCCGACGTGTCAAGGACAGAGCAGGGACTTTTTGTGTCATATCCTCGCACAGCATAGCCCTTGACTCGGAGGGGCATGGCGCCTTGGTTCTCTCAGTAACTTAATCTTTCCATCCGCCGGCTTGCAGAACGCTACGTCTAAACTGGACGTCGAATGTCGAACCGTCCCAGCCTTGGCCACTATGGAGCGGACTACCCATCTTAAGGTGGGGGTAAATAACGAATCAGAACTTCACACAGAATCAGAATCGAATCACCGCGTGCGCGACGATCCAGATTTCTTCTTCTGGCTTGCCGTATGCCTTGCTCGTTTATTTTTTCCTTCACTTCTCGGATTATTGAGCTTAGAAGAGCGGGGTCTTCGCCCACCTTAAGATCGAATGAGCAAACTACGATCCTATCGTAGACCCATTTCCTTTCATCGCGGGCATTCTTGGGGCCCGCGCTAACAACTCAACCGGGATAGCGGGCGTAGTCTGGAGCCCGGCGCTGCAGCTCTTCGAGTGTGGTTTACTGGACGGGAACAACGGGTTCTGGTGCGCAAATAACATGTTGCAGGCGGTAACAGAGGGCGCTAGAGTTGTCAACGCAAGTCTCAGCACGAACAACCTCGTCGACTTAAACAACTTTCTGTACGCGCGTCCTCTCCGTAAGGCCATGTCCAGCGGCGACGAGGTTCTATTTGCGTTCGCGGCGGGAAACAATGGAATGGACTACAAATTAGTCGCGCCCGCCTCCTTAGCCCTAGAATTTTCGAACGCCATTGCTGTGGGAGGCACCGACAAAACTAGGAAAAGGTTTAGATCGGGCAACGAATCGAGCAATTTCGGAGAAGGTTTACTTTACGCCCCTGGCGATTCCGTCCCCACAATTTGTACCTTCTGTGCGGGAGGTTACACCAGCTTTTTCGGGTGGACGTCAGCAGCTGCGCCTTTTGTATCCTCGGTCGCTGGCCTTATGCTTTCTCGCGACTCAAACCTTACGGGATCGGAATTGAAGAGGAGGCTCTTCCTTTCTGCAGACTGCACAATCGGCCAGGACGCCACATTGAACGGAGGCCGAATTCTTGATGCCTTCGCTGCGGTCGAAATCGCGGACAAAGAAATAACAGAACTCATTGCTGGTGTGGACGGCTCGCACAATGCCCTCCCCAAGGGGTCCGCCGACCCCTTCACGACACACACGTCCCCAAGCGGTGTGGGACAAGCCATTGTTAGTTCGGGGGCTCCTGGAGGGTCCTTTGTAGAAGGCGGCACGGTGTGTGGAAAGAGATCCCAACAGATTGCTACAGCAAGCCCGTACGATATCGAAGCGACCTTCCGCAGGGCCTTCCAACTTCCAGTTGGATTCAGCAGCCCTGTACTGAGATTGTGGGTCGTGGCGGACGACGGAGCAAGAATCTTCCTCAATGGTCACGAGCTACCTACAACAAATTTGTTAGAGGGCCCTTGGGGCTTCGGGCCTGGTGGCGTTTTTCCGCTATGCTCCCAAGTTTCGCTGCCGGAGTGTCCCGAACGATCGATTCATAGAGCGACGGGATTCCCGGCCCTCATCGAGGTGCGTGAGGAAAACTGCCCCGGCTGCTTCGAAGAAGGGCCGAACACGTTAGAGTTCCATGTCGTTAACCATCCGTTTCCACCAAGCCCTGGAACCTACGGCGTTCCCCAAGGCAAAGGCGGAGATGGCGATGCAATGAATCTGGAGTATGAAGGATATGTGGCTTTCAATCGCTAGCCGACCAATCGTGTGAAGGAGTTATTAGGCTTTCATTTGTAGGACTGCATGGTCAGCTGGACGTACCTGTCGCACGACCCACCATAGACTCTCTCCAGCTCCTCTGGTGGGATTGACTCGCATTTGTTTCTGAACGCTGTCTCGATGCAGGTCTCGTTCTGTGTTTCCCTCCAGTACCATGGTGCAAACCGACCACATCCGACAGCAAAATCTCTGCACTCCCCAGTAAAGGCATTTTCGTAGACGAGGGTTGTGGATCCAAGACAGCGAGCTGTGAAGATCGTCAGAACCGCATAGACTACACCGATCAAGACATAGATTGCTGCCAGTGTTTTAAGACGGGAGTACTGGTTCAGGATTGCCTTATCGACCATCCAACCCAGTGACCCAACGAACAAGGTGAAAAGAAAGACAGACAGAGCGTACGCTGGAATGGAACTCGAGTCAAAAAATATAACTGTTGCCAGCATGAAGCCGACTGCAAGAAAAGGCTTTAGGTATTTTCGTCCCATAGTATAGTATTGGCTTGGAAGATAAAATAGATTTCTGCATTCCATGGGACAAGAGGTATCGTGAAGCTTTCCTAGCTGCCTACTTGCGTAAGCTAGAAGGCAGAGGCGGGAAACGACTCATGCAGACCTTACAGAGGGATTTAGGTTGTAAAACCTCTTATTCACTTCCACGAGAATCCGTGCGTATTTTTTTCACATATCGGATCGCTTTGGAAGAACTACAGCGGAACGTCATAAAATATATTTCTGCATTCGAATCGAGAAAACACGTCCTAGTTGTTCCTTCGAGCGGGGCCTTTCTTTTCCCTCCTTACGTAATCTGCAAGGCAAAGGCAATGCGTCGAAGCTTGTCGAAACAGACAAATCTTGAAGTCGTGATTTGGCCAGAAAGATCTGAGCCGGAAGCGAAATGTCCACGACGCGGCTCGTATACGGTCGAATCGAGTGGTTCGTTATCTGCCGTCAGGCCTCCAACGGCAAAGTAGACGAGTGGGTCGCCAGCGAGGTTCTAAGGGAGGTGACTACCCGCCGACAGTGTGGTGCCAGGAGTCCGAGTACGACGCGAGGAAGCTATTGAAAGGATGCGGTGTGATCTCTGATTACTGCCAGATTGTAGGGAAAAAATAATCCGGTCGGAGCGTATAGGATGAGGCCGCAGGGAACCGTGCTCATCAATAACCCACCTTGCAGTCGGGATACCGCTCTGCAAGCTCGTCGATTTCCAGTGGCCTGAGCTGGAGCGAAGTGCCGTCGGTAAGCTCGGCCTCGATTTCAATTGAGTAAATGCCGTTCTCGAGTGAGAACCTCTTGATGAGCCTGCTTGGGTATTCGCGCCGCAGCTCTCGCTTGATCTGCGTGCTGTACTTCTTCGAAACCCTGTCGATGGATTCCATTGCAGAGGCGCTGCCCATTCAGGATCGCCTCTTCCTATACGAGCGCAGGGCTTTGTCCAATTCCTTGCCCATGTCTTTCACGATCTCGACGTTGTAGCGCTCCCTTACGCGTTGCGGTGAAGTTCCCTGATTCAGGTCGTCGAAATCGAGCAGATAAACCTCCACCTCCCTGTCGGCAGCCACGCGCTGGACAACGCCTCCGTACACTTCGACCAAGACTTTCGGCCGCACTCACATCAACTTCAAATGATGAAACCGGGTCGGCCTTGTTCTGGAGTGTGGCGGGTCCTTGTGGGGGCAGGCCTCGCAGATGACGCCGTGCGTCCTGCCACCTCGCCTCGCTTGGGATTTCCTGTTGGTTACCCCGTCGTGGTCACTGTGATGTGCTCACTCCAGCTTCCTCCACTGAAACCAATCCTGAATCTCCAGCTCGTTGGCCCAGACATCGGCGATCCGAACATCTTGACCATATCCCTTGTCCTCATCGTTCAGGTATAAGCTGAGTTTTTCTCCCAAGCGCTCGAATCCGTTCTTCACATAAGGAGCAATCAGGTCCGGTTCATCCAGGAGCTTGCTCGTGTTATTCACGAGGACATAGTTCATCGCATTCGACTTCCTGTAAATGGCAGGAGGAGTCCACTGCTTGACTGTTGGTCCAAGGCATTTGATTGAAGTGAGGTACTGCTCAGCCAGTGCGGCGGCCTGGACGTCAATCAGCTCTACGAAATTATTGTAGATCCAGAACTCGATCCTGCAGTCCGCCGGTGTGTTCACGGCCTGGCGGACAAGTCCCGAGCAGAGCGTCGCAAGGAGCTTCTTTCGTAGCCCGTTCGGGATCTTATCTCGCATTTTCCAATGCTTCCCCTCCACCTGGTGCATCGCCTTCTCAAACCCCACGGAGTCCATGGCAGGCAGGACTCTTTCTTCAGGCTTGGCTGAGAAGAAGCGATAGATGTGCCCACATTCGTGAGCGACGAGGTAGTCGAGGAACTTCTCGCGGTCAGGATGATAGGCGATCCGACAAACTTGCTCACCCTTTCTGGGAAACCGCGCGACGCTCCAGACATCCAATGTGGGGTCGCACTCCACCAGAATCGGATAACCGCTGACAGAACCTGCCAGTTCCATGACGCCTCGTGTTCTCGAAGAAGCAAGGCCTGACACTCATGGCTGTTGTGTCGAAGCGAATAAAAAGCTATCTGAGGCGTCGTGCGGGTTTTGCGGGTGAAAGTGCGGCATTGTTTTAAGTCAGGCGCCGACAAAAGTTGTAGTTGATGCGTAATGCTTTTGAAATGAATAAGTTGCATCGCCCAAGTGACAGACCTTAATCCGCTCGAATGATGTCCCATAAGATGAGCAACCGCTCGCTGATCACCAATTCATCCGCCTTCGCTGAAAGCTATGTTCCCTCTGTCCTCGTGGCCCGCCAGAAGGAGATCGAGAAACTCAGGTTCAGTCTCGCCCCTGTGCGGAAGAGACAGCCGATCAAGCATATCTGGATTCATGGTCCTCCCGGAACGGGCAAGACTTGCGTAGCCAAATATCTGCTCAACGAGATGGAGGAGCAGCATGGCATCAGGGGGATGTACGTCAATTGTTGGGAAACCGACACGTTCTTTTCTATCCTCGACAAGATCGTTCGTGACTTCCGCATCCTGGGCGCTGAGAGGCTCAGCACGCTCTACAAGCTGGAGAGATTTGAGAACTATCTGCAGGACAGACCCTTCCTGCTCATCCTGGATGAGATCGACAAGCCCTCGCCCAAGGAGAGGAATTCGATCATCTACAACCTCTGCGGGATTCCCAACGTGGGGCTGATTTGCATCTGCAACAGCCGTTACTTCTACTACGTGCTCGACACCCGCGTTCGATCGCGACTCGACGCCGTCCTGTTCGAGTTCAAGTCCTACGCACCCGAAGAGATTTCCGAGATACTCAGGCAGAGGGCCGAGGCAGGCCTGCGAGAAGGCGCAGCCAAGGAGGACATCCTCCGGCGGGTGGCGCAGCTATCGAGAGGGGACGCCAGGATCGCAATCCAGACCCTGAAGCATGCTGCAAGCTACGCCGACGTGTATGCGAGCGAGCACATCCAGCGGGACCACGTGAAGACCGGCCTAACCATTGCCCGCAACGCCAAGAAGAAGTACCTGCTGCAGAAGCTCTCCGACCATCACCAAATGATTTACGGCATCATCCAGGACTTCGGCGAGATCCGGTCAGGCGAGCTCTGGAAGGAATACCTCCACCGCTCGAAGGAGGCTGGGATGCCGGCAGCCGCACCGCGGACCTTTTCCCTCTATGTGAAGCGGCTTGAGGAGCTGAATCTGATTACAGGCACGAGAGCCCTGGGGATCAAGGGCAATGTGCGAATCTTCAGAACAAGAAACGGTTGAAACTTGCCTGCTCGAAAAATGGTGATGGCCTACGCACAACATTTCGCGATTACTCGGAAAGGTCCACTGTGCCGACGCGGGCAGGTTCATAAGCAGACCGCCCGACGAGTCTATCGACTTCGTGATGACCTCGCCGCCCTACTGGGGGCTTCGGGATTACGAAATCGAAGGCCAGATCGGCCTCGAGAAACATCCGCAGGAATACGTCGAAAGACTGGCTGGGATCTTCAGTGACCTGAAACGTGTCTTGAAGCCGCGTGCATCTTTCTATCTGAATCTTGGGGACACGTGTTGCAGGACGAAAGAGTCCTGCTTCAACGCCGGGGGCGGTCCTAATTCCGTCGCGCAAGCTGCCTACAAGCGCCTGACGGGTTATGTGAACCCCAACCGCATGCTGAGGCCCAACGGCCGGTGGCTCCAGCCGAAGCAGCTTCTGCTGATTCCGGCGCGCATCGCCATTGCGCTTCAGGAGGATGGCTAGGAACGCCATCGTCTGGTACAAGCCGAACGGGCTGCCAAGCAATGTCAAGGACAGGCTTTCGAACAAGTATGAGCACGTCTCTCATTTCGCAAAGAGCCGCAGGTACTACTACGATCTGGATTCGATCCGTGTGCCGCAGGAGACCCTGAGATTGGGTGTTGGAAGGGGACGCTCACGGAACCATCAAGTTTACAACCCCTATGACGGCCAAGCAGGGATCGCACTTGGCCGGAAGGGTCCGGGCGGCATGGTTGCGGGCGCACGGGCCCAGCGTCGAATAGGGGCTCTCCGGCTTTTGCGTGTCGATGGCAAGAATCCTGCGGATGTCATTTCGGCACGCAACAAGACCGCCGATCTTTCCAAACTCCGCTCGATGCGCAATCCACCTGAGCCTGACCAATCTGGCGCGTTCCATCCCTTGGGGAAGAACCCGGGCGACCTCGTCGAAGCTGGGGAAGAGACCCTCGCATTCGAGGGAACTTCAACAGATGAGAGGGGCGGACTTGCCTACTGGATAGGAGTGGTGCTTGAGGAGTACGCGCGACTTGGAAAGGGAGGCCCCAAAAGGTTCTCTGATAAGCATGAGCTCCTCGCCGAGAGTTCGGCCTGCTTCAGGGCGCTCCTGAACAGCGGGAAGGCAAGGAATAGCGTCTCCTCGATCATAGAAAGCCTCGATGTATCACCCGGACTCAAGCAGCAGCTCAGGAACTGGTGGCACCACCGCAGCCGTCACTTGCTTGGCCCAAATCCCGGCGACTTCTGGAAGATAAGCACAAGGCCTTTCCCGGAGGCACATTTTGTGGTCTATCCCGAAGAGCTTTGTGTTCGCCCGATACTTTCATCATGCCCGCGTCTGGTCTGTACAGCCTGCGGCAAGCTGGCAGAACAAGTTTTCCATAAGCAGGTCGTCAGATATGCCGGGGATTGGCGGCCAGATGCGAAGGCAAAAGGATGCCAGTGGAAAAAGTGGTGGCGCACCTGGCAGGAGGGCACACAGGCCTTCGTAGAGGCGACCGCAAGCGGCAGGTAGTTGGATGGAAAGCCGGCAGTTGCAATGCCGGTTTCGAGGCGGGAATTGTCTTCGATCCATTCGCAGGCGCTGGGACAACACTTGTCGTGGCAAAGAAGCTGGGTAGAAGATGGCTTGGCTGCGACCTGAATCCGAAGTTTCTACGAATAGCGCCCCAGAGGCTGAGGAAAGCCCTGTGATGACGACTGGCTCGAGGTAAAGCGGTCAGGCTCGCCGTCTCCGACGGGGCTTGTGAGCGGGAAGATCAGGTAAGTTCATCGCGTCGCCGGACAGGCATGAAACGCGGTGTGTTCAACTCGTCCCGAGCGGTGGCCGTGTTATACAGCTTCAGGGTGACGCCCTTTTCTTGCGGACAGCCAAGCTCCTGCCGCAGTAGCCCCCTAGGCACCTTTTTGACGGGCAAGGAATTCGACCAAGCTCCACCTTCACCCATCCTCTTCGATCCCAGCGAAACCTCTCTGAACCTCTCTCAGTCAATACCTCCGACCCAAATGGAGACAAGCGAACTTCTGAAGCTCAGGCCAATCCTGACAACTCAGGTAAATGACCTGTCCTGATGCCGCATACTCCCGAAGAACCTCTAATAGGACCGATCGACGCTGGGGATCGCTGAATGCTAGCGCGTCATCAAGAATGAAGGGCGGCAAATCCTTGAGGAACGTTGCGCGCAAGGCCTCAAGGCGCAACGAAAGATAGAACTGATCCAAGGTTCCACGAGACATTTCGCCGATCTCCAACACTCCATTCTTGTCCGTAGACCAAGGTTGCAGATTGAAGCCCGCGCCTTCCACACGATCGTATTTACCCGCGGTGATACGCCTGAGCAAACTGGCAACACTCTCTGGAATAGCCGCCTGCAAATCTGCCAAGGCCTTCTCGCGGGCTTTCTCCATGAACTCAAGCACAAGGCCGTCAATCTCGAAGCGACGTTCCAGCTCGGTAAGCTGCCGTTCGCGCTCGGCGATAGTCTCCTTCAATACGGCAATTCTTGCCTGGCCTACCCCGTACGCGTCAGACCTCACCTTTAGCTCGGCTTGGCGGCGTTGGTCCCTCTTGAGGTCAATTCGAAGCTTGTCGATTCTGTGGGAGTGGTCAATCCTCTCCGCCGGATTCGCAAAGGCATACGGCACGAATTGCTTTCTCTTATCCTCTGCTATCGCTGCCTGCGTCACTGCTTCCTGGTACTTGCCGCTTAGCTGTTCAGCTTCGAGCAATTGCCTTTCCCGCTTTAGTCCAGCAAGTTCGTCCCCTTTGGTCCTTGCGACCTGCTTGACCTTTTCTATCTCGCACTGAAGGGCAGCAAGCTCATTATCGGTCATTGCATGCACGCTAAGTTGATCGAGTTCTACCCTTAGACTCTGGAGTCTCTCTTCCTGGGCTTTGAACAAGGAATGGATATCCTCTTCCCGGCGCCCCTTTAGAATTCGGGCCCTCCTGTCCCGCATGGCGGCGAGCTCCGATTGGTAGGCGTCATGCTTCTCCTTGAGGGCCCTCAGACCAGCCTCGTCTTCCTGCCCACCCCGCTTGAGGATGGCCACCATCTCATCCCGCAGTTTTCTTAACTGCACTTCTCGCTCCACGATTGTCTGCTGGGTAGTTTCAAGTTGGCGAGTCAAGACCTCCATGCGGGTTGTAGCTTGAGTCAGATTCCTGTCGATCTCATTGAGTTTGTTTTGGCTGTTCTGGAGATCCTTGACGATAGAGGGAAGGTCGCGAGTCATTCCAAGCTCTGCGAGTTCTTTCGAGAGATTCTCCAACTGTGTATCCAGGTCCGCAGATTCCTTTTCCCAACTTTCCAAGGGCCGGGCTTCGAGTGCAGTTTGGAGCTTAGCGTCGATCATGTTTAGTTGGGCTTTGCGCTCGTCGCGCCTCGCCAGCCGAGTGAGAAGATCCGGGGTGTCATTTGCCTCCGCCTCGGAGACAATGTGCGCGACCTTAGCGCGTTGCTGACCTAAGAGGCGGGCACTCTGGCTTTCATTGGTGAGTCGCAGACGGCCAAGACCCGGGATCTGAACAGCAATCTCCCTGCGAGCCACGAACTTCTGAAGGTGCTCAAGGCGGACCTTTTCTTCAGCGCCCCCGTCGAGCTGAACCGTCAGTTCGATGCCCCGCTGCGGGTCGATCTCGAAACCGATGCCTTCGTCTTGGGTCGCTTCTTCGAGCGCCTTGATGGTCGTCAAGGCCTTTCGAAACTCGTCCGCGTCAACGCGCTCGAGAGTCTGATAGGCAGCCAGCTCTTGCATCAAGGCGCTTTTTTCTGAATTTAGGGTCCTGAACTGCTCAATCCGGGGAGATAGCTTTTGCTTTTCTTGGGCGAGCAGTTGCTGCCTTCGCGCGGCTTCACTTACACGTTCCGCTACGGCCTTTTGGCCTTTCAGGGTCTCCACTTGGTCCTGAATGCTCTGCTTCTCCCCATCAGCCAAGGTCTTCTGTTTTCTTGCGCCGTCGATGCCTTCGGTGAGGGTGCGAACCTCCTTGCGGTCCCTCTCCAACTCCAGGTTGCACTGGCTCGCCTGTTGTTGCAGCGTCTGAAATCGCATGAAGTCGTCAAGGACCAACCCGGTGGACTCAAGCGGATTCACTCGCGCCTTCATTTCTGCGTCATTGGACTTCAGCTGCTCGATTTCGGCAGCCAGCGCATTGTGTGCCTCCTCCAGCTTGGCAAGCTCTGTGCTTTTTTGCTTCCACGACGACGCGTTCATTGATCTCGTCCTTGACTGGTCCAAAGACGCTGTCAGCCTGGCGTGCTCTGTTTCCGTTTCTTCTATAAGGTGGGGCAGCTTTTTCAAACGCTCTAACTTTGTCCCGAGCTCGGCAATCTCTGCGGCTCTCTGCTTGTAAGCACCCTCAGCCTGGACGTATTCGTTGTCCAAGCGCCGTCTCTCCTCAGCCTGCGAAAGGTCTTCTTCCTTTTTGTCTACAGCAGCGCAGGCCTGCTCGTATTCGGCCAATGCTCTACTGGCGTCTATTTCCTTACCTTCGAGTTCTGCCAGTTCACTTCGTAGTCCCGCCAGCTCGTCTTGTAGTCGCTTGATCGGTCCGGGATTCTTGGGTGCGGATGTCTTCCACCCACGCCGGAGTTCTTCGTACCAGTCCCGCAAATTGTCGCTAAGCGCGCCGAGGTCTTGATCCGTTGCCGTCAAGGAATGCCGCTCGATTAGCAATCGCAGGTCCGACGCCCTGAGATCACATCGAAGCTCGTCTTGCCTTACACAGGCGGTCTGTCGGAACCCTTCCTCCGTGGGCAATGGCAAACGCTCCGCCAGCCACGCCCGGATCTTGTCTTTAGCCTGAATCGGTTTGTTGTCGTGGACGAGCCTGTTCTTGCCACTCTCAAAATCCCGTTCCAGCGTGCACTCGCCATCTTTCACCAAAAGCTTTAACCTAACGGAAATGTGCTCCGTAGAATTCCAGCGGCGGAGTCGCGCATAGCGCTGGTCTTTTGAGGTCGCGTCGCCGTAAAGACCGACCAAAATGGCTTCGAGCAGGCTTGATTTTCCTGCCTCGTTGAGGCCAGCCACTACCTGAAAGTTAGGATCGAAACACCATTCCTGGTCGGGCAGGTTCTTGAAATTACGTGTGGTCAATGAGAGAACCTTCATGACTTTACCTCCTCGATCCCTTGGAAGAGCGAATGACCGCGGCGCAGAACTTCACGGAGGCGGTTGGCCTCTTCGGGGCCTTGGGCTTTTTTTAGAGCGTCTTCTACCAGCGTCACAAAAGTATGTTCAACTGTATTGGCCCTGTAAGTCTTTTGAAGTTCTTCCAAGGGCAGCTCCGCTTTGAGCCGGCTAGTGTCGAGCTCCAGATGAGCGAACTTGGGCTCCAGCTCCTCCCTTATTCGGACCCAATTGATGGGGTCTTTCGCAGCCAGAGTTCCGCGAAGAAGCACTCTCAACACACGGTTGGTATCGGCAAGAGCAGCGATTTGCGCTTTCAAGCCCTCAGCAGAACCGACTGTCTCCCACTGGGCTTCCAGGCTCTTCCATTTGTAAAAACCCGCGCGTCTCGTTTCGATCTCAGGTACGCCAGTCCCAAAGGTAACTAGCGCCACGAATCCCGATTGCTCTTCGTCATCGAACTGGACTGTCTCAGGCGAGCCGGAATACTGCACCACAGTCTTCGCATCTTCAAAACACCGACGAGACACGTGCCAGTCACCCAGCGCAAGGTAGCTGAGGCCACAGTCCGCCACATGCTCTTTTCGCAGAAGGCACTTGCCAGGCTCTTCCGGCAACTGGGGCAGGGCGATGCCAATGTGGAGGATTCCGATGTTGTGTAAGGCATGAGGATCGGGCCTTATCCCCTCCAAAGGATTCCCCGAATCTGGGAGCACAGCCCGCCCGTGGATAGCCAAATCTCCGGCGGCGGTTCGGAAGGTTTCGACCTCCTCCTTCGTGAATACATGGAGATTGTCCGGCTTGTCCGTCAGGAAGTGACGCGAGCGATAGAGAGGATTCTGAAGAAAGCCATCGTGAGTCCAAGTGCCGGGAAGAAAAAACACGGGGATTGGCCTCACGGAACTCACAGTCTCCAGGAAAAGCCTAATGTCGGCCTGCGAAACCTTCTGGGAGTCGAAGGCGTCTCCGGCAAGGAGCACGGCGTCCACGTGCTCGCTCGCAGCCAGATCCATTACCTTTCGAAACGTGTCTTTGATCCTTTTGCGGAGCGTCTCGCCGAAGCTGCCAAACTGCTCGAAGACCTTACCGATGTGGATGTCTGAGGTGTGTAGGACCCGAACCATAGGTCATCCTCGCTGTAAGAAGAAATCATTAGAAGTAGCTACCACTTTGGCAAGCCCTTTGCAAGAAGCATTCCAAAAACGGCAGACTAGCGGACGCTGCGGTTCTCGCATGTACCACAATTCCGACAGCGGACGATAAGGGTCAGTAGCTCATCCCGAACTCGATGTTGAACTTCCTGGCCATCCGCAAGGCTTTGATCAGCTGCCCGAGGCGGAATTGAAAAGCGTCCACTGCGAAAACTGCCTCACGACTGGAGGCCTCACCTTTCGCGTAGTCGCCCAATTCGTGCAGGGTCTCCAAAAGCGGGAGCAGCTTCGCGGCGTCTTCAGGCTTATAGAACTCATCTCGATAAACGCATTTAGCCAGGAATTCATCCACAAAGGGGATGTATTCAGTGCAGATTTCATGCCCCGTGGTTTTGAGTTTCTTCTTGCTCCTCTTTGATGGCTCGATCGACTTTTCTAGCAACCTAAAAGCCTGGTTGAAAAACTTCTCCGGGGTCTTCTCCGGCTTGGTGCCGGCACAATATTCCCAGAGCTCTATCAACTTGTCTCGCGGCGTTTCCTTCTTTTTTCGATCCACATGGGGAAAGCAGAACGGGTCTGGTCCGACATCCCGTTTCTTGTACTTCTCGGCGTAGGCGATGAGATACATCATTCCGGCCTTGAAATAGTCCATCGACGGGTAGTTGCTGAAGCGGAGATAGCAGTTGTCTTCGTCCAAAGGAGCCACCGGGCATTGCCGGCAGAGGGCCCTTTGCTCGTTCCAGTCTAATTGGCCGTACCAGGCTGTTTCGACCCAGCGCTTGTTTTCATCCGGCTGCCTCATGCACCATTCAACCAGCTTGTTGAACTCCTCTTGCTCGACCCAGCGCGCGAATTTCTTGATCAGAATGTCCCTTTTGTTTTGCTGCCTGATGATTGCCTTCAGGCCGTTCGCCATTTCCTGCGGGAAACTCTCGGGATACTCCTCGCCAATCTTTTGCATCGCGTATTCATAGGCAAAAAGCGGATCGTCGATGGGCAGGTCAATGTCGCCGTGCTTGTAGTCGGTCCGGCGTATTCTCCTGAACTGCCAATGGGGTATCTCCTCGCCGGTGTCGTTGTAGACGACCTCGATTGGCGTCCTGCGGTGCTCGGCGCATAGGGCGTACTTGCATTCCTGAAGGCTCTCGTCCTTGAAGTAGATGTCGATGCCCACGGGGGATCACCGAGATCAAAAATTCCGAGATCGCACAAAAGCCAGTGCCTTCGAGATTGCAAGTTATGCGAGTAAAACCACGAGGGTGTTAACAACCGTTAACGATTTAAGCTTTCGGGAGCAAGTTATCAGAAGGTGGTTCTGATGGAAGCTCAGGTGTCAGGCGTCAGATTGGCGGAGCAGGAAAGGCAGCGGATCGAGCAGCTCGTGAAAATGGGTTACTACGTCAATCTGGCTGATTTCCTCCGCGATGCGGTCCGGTCAAAGCTCCAGGAGTTCGAGTTCCGGTTCGTTCGGAACGTCGGCCTAGCAAAGGCGAAGAAAGAGGTTTTCCAGTTCATCCGCGAGAATCCCAATGTATATGCTGATGACATCGCAGCAAGGCTCGGCTTGGATATCGAGACCGTGCTGAAGGCGATAGAAGGTCTGGCCAAGGAGAGCAAGGTGGAATACGGATGACGACCCTTTATCAGCCGGGCGACGCGGTCGAGGGCGAACGGCTGGCGTGCATATGCCGGAAAGTCGTTCGCAAGCAGGTAGTGGTCGGATCGCATGCCCATAGAGCGCTGGAAGTCGTTCTACAGGGCACGCCTGCCCGATGCGCGATACTTCGGCCAGTCAGAGCCCTAAAATAGATTTTCAGACCACGGATCTGCGCCTGAAGCTGGAGGGAAGATACATGACCAAGACCATGAGCATACGGATGGACAAGGAGAACTATGACTTCCTGAACGAGCTTTCCAAGGAAGAAAAAGGAGACCTTTCGAAGGCTGTGCGGGAGTTGGTCTACAAAGGCCGGCTCATGCTGGCAGTGGAAAGATATAAGAAGGGAGAGGCCTCGCTCGGCAAGGCAGCGGAGTTGGCCGGCGTCCCCGTCGGGCAGATGGTGACGATCCTTGCGGAGTACGGGATCCAGAGCAATCTGGAGAAAGAAGACTATCTGAAGGGATTGGAGAATCTCAGAAAGGTGTGGTAAGGGCCGAAATATTCCGGCCTAATGAGCAGGGCCGCCGGGGAGAGCTGTGGTGCGTCAGGGTTGCAGGGTTCGAAGGAACG
>Ga0073934_10001868_pt1 | contig 47434 bp, 50 predicted proteins | sample LarsenN4metaG_FD_76834 | JGI IMG/M metagenome (GOLD analysis project Ga0073934, IMG submission 76834) | Hot spring sediment bacterial and archeal communities from British Columbia, Canada, to study Microbial Dark Matter (Phase II) - Larsen... ...
CGGGGTGCCGCCGATGTTGTCGCCGGCAGAGACGATCAGCGTGTGCGGGTTGGTTGCCTTCAGACGCACGAGGTGGGCGGCGAGGTACTCGACGCCGCCCGCATCGATCCCGCCGACCCGACCCGTGCCGCCCGACGGCGGCTCGAGCGCGCCGTGAAAATCGTTGAACGCGAGGAGCTGCACGTCGACGGCTGCATCCCCCTGTGGCCCGCGCTGAGCCGCGGCAGACGCGGCGACGAGGGCTGCGACGCACACGAGGATACGCGTACGGGTGAACACGATAGGAAAATGATAAGGGATGGCGGGTCCGAACGGACCGGCCCCGACTATGCTTCGCATTGGTGCGCATATGTCGATTGCCGGCGGCGTCTCGAAGGCGGTCGACCGCGCCGTGGCGCACGGCTGCGAGGCGCTGCAGATCTTCACCAAGAACGCCAACCAATGGCGCGGCAAACCGCTCGATGGCGCAGAGGTGCGGGCGTTCCGGCGCCGGATCGAGGAGACCGGTATCCAGCCGGTCGTCTCGCACGCCAGCTACCTGATCAACCTCGCCACGACGTTCCCCGTGCTGCGCGAGCAGTCGATCGCCGCCTTCGTCGACGAGCTCGATCGCGCCGAGGCGCTGGGGCTGCTCGGCGTCGTCATTCATCCGGGCACCTGTACGGCGGGATCGGAGGGAGACGCGCTGCGCCTGATTGCGAACGCGATCCGTCTGGCGTTTCGAGCGCGGCCCCGCCGCCGGACGATGGTGATTCTCGAGCACACGGCCGGCCAAGGGCGCACGCTTGGCCATCGGTTCGAGCATCTGGCGGCGATCCTCGGTCATCTGCGCGGCTCGGCACGCGTCGGGGTGTGCCTCGACACCTGCCATCTCATCGCCTCCGGCTATGACATCGTCAGCGAGCGCGGCTATCGCGAGACGTTTGCCGCGTTCGACCGGCTGGTCGGCTTCGATCGGCTCAAGGTGTTCCACGCGAATGACTCGAAAAGGCCGTGCGGCAGCCGCGTGGATCGCCATGAGCACATCGGCCGCGGCTGTCTGGGCGAAGAGCCGTTCCGACGCATTCTGCACGACCGTCGGTTCGCCGGGCTGCCGATGCTGATTGAAACGGAGAAGTCCCGGCCGAGCGAGAAGGCCGGCACGATCGAGACCGATCCGTTCGACCTGAAGAATCTGGAAACGTTGCGCCGCCTACGGAGACGAACCTGATCCCAGCACCACGCTCTGGACGAACGGACTGCCACGACCGGCGAACCGCAGATCACTGACGGTGACGCGCGTCCCTCCAGGCGCCGGTTCCAGCGTCCAGAACGGAAACCGGGCCCAGACGAGAAATCCCCGGATGTGCGGCGCTTCTCGCGCGCGGGCGACGCGCGGGTCGGCGTCGTTCTTCGGCACGACCGCGGGGTCGAAGGCGATTCGCACCGGAAACCACCGAAACGTGCCGGTCTCGAAGGCAAGGCCGTTGTCGACGATCACCTGCCGTCGAAACGGCGTCACCGGCACGGGCCCAACCATGAGGCGCGTCGGGGCGCCGCCGCGCGTGCGCCGCCACTCGTCCACCACCAGCGCCCGGGCGATGCGGGCGTTGAGCGTCATCGACAAAATGTAGACGAGCGCCAGCCCCAGGGCGTGCTGCGCGAAGAGCGGGCCGCGGACGCGCGCGAGCCAGACGCCACCGCCGAGGATCAGCCAGAGCCACGGGTCGATAATGAAGAGCACGTCGCCGTACCACCACCGCCAGTCGAACGGCGCCAGCAGCCGCAGGCCGTACGGGTTGAGCAGATCGAGGCCGACGTGCGAGAGGACGCCGATATAGGCGAGCAGCAGGACCGCGCGCGGGCGGAAGGCAGGAGCATCGCCGCGCGGCGGCCGGATGCGATCGACGATCAGCAAAAGCCCGGTGAGCGCCACCGGGAGCAGTGTCTGCGCGAGCAGTCCGTGCGTCCATCCCCGGCGAAACGCGACGGCGGGCACCTCGGTTGCAAACACCAGCACGTCCACGTCGGGAAGGTTGGCGGCGATCATCAGCGTGGCCGCTCCGAAGCGGGTACGCCGCTTGAGTCCGGCTTCGGCGCACGCGGCGCCGACGAGCGTATGACAGAGGTTATCCACGGATTCGCGCGCTAGTATGAAGCCAGCAATGCAACACGGCCGACGACTCGCTTACGGTCTGGCACTGACCCTGCTCGGAATTGTAATCAGCGGCTGCGAGCTGATCGACAAGGTCCGGTCGCCCACCGAGCCGTCGCCGGCGACGGTCAGCGCGCCGGCGCCCGGCGCGCCCGTGTCGTACACCGCCATCGGCGCCAGCGATGCGAATGGCGTCGGCGCCAGCGTCACCTGTGCGCCGTTCCTCGCCTGCGACAACGGGACGGGATACGTGCCGACGCTCGCGCGTCAGCTGCGCGGATCGCGCGAGGTCACCCTCCTGAATCTCGGCATTCCGGCCGCCGTCCTCAGCCCCGCCATCGAGGCGATTGCGAAGCAATACGGACGCGACGTGACGGGCAACTTCGTCGAACGGGAGATGCCGTTCGTCCCCCGCGACGCCACGCTGGTGACGATCTCGGGCGGCGCCAACGACGTCAACGCGATCGGCGACGCGATGCTGCAGGGCGCCGCGGGCAACGACGTGACGGGGTACATCGATGCGCAGGCGCGCACCTTTGGCGCCGACTACGATCGACTCGTCCGCGGCGTACGCAGCCGCGCGCCCGGCGCGTTCATCATCATCCTCAACGTGCCGAATCTGGCGGCGTTCCCGTACGCCGCGCGCTATCTGCTGGAGCACCGCCGCGTGCTGCAGGCGATTGCGGTCGCCTTCTCGCGCGAGGCCAACCGGCAGGGGGGGAGCGGCGTCGTCGTGCTCGACCTGATGTGCGATCCGCTGATGTACAGCGCCGCGCACTTCGCCTCCGACGGCTTCCACCCGAATGACGCCGGCTATGCGCACATCGCCGCGCGTCTGGCCGCGATCGTCAACGGCGGCTCCTCGTCGGCGGCGGCCTCGTGCTCACAGATGACGGCCGTGCGATAGGCGGGCCTGACTCAGAGAGCAGCGAGATCGCGCTCGCCGAACACCTCGGCCTCGAAGACCAGGAGCTCTGCGCCGCGGCGCCAGCCGTCGCGCGGCAGGCCCGCCTTGAGGCAGGCGTGCGAGACGAACGTTTCCCGGTCCCACCGGTGCTCGATGGCCACCTGCGGAAGGAGCAGCCCCCGGCGGGCTCCCTGCTTCGCGATGATGCCGTGCCGTCCGAGCTCGATCTCCTCAATCGAATGAATCGTGCGCTCGGGTGTCAGGACCGAAATCTCGATGTCGATGTCGGGGAGCTCGAGGAGCGACACGGGATCGAACCGCGGATCCGAATCGGCGACCGACGCCGCGAGGTCCACGACCGTCTCGGCGAGCGGCGCTCGCGTCTCGAGCCGACCGAGACAGCCGCGGAGCTCTCCGCGGTTGTGGATGGTCACGAACACGCTCGACGGCGGATCGAGCGCACCGCCCCGCTCCGCCGCCGGCGGAGGCTGCCGCCGCACGCGCGCATCGAGGGCGCGGCGCGCCAAAGCGAGCAGACGGCGCTGGTCGTCTAAAGCAATCACGTCAAACCCCAAATCCCAAAACCCCAATGCCAGATCCCGATGCCCGATGGATCGATCTTCCATTTGGGATTTGGGATGTGGTCATTGGGATTTACCAGATTGCCGCCGCCATATAGCCGACGACCGATGATTTGTCCCCCGACACGTCGCCGGAGTCGGCGTACCGCAGGACGCGCGCCTCGGTGCAACCGAGCTTCACAGTGGCCCGGAGCACCGACACGATCGGCCCGCCGCCGCAGGCGTGGCGCGGCTCCCGCTCGAGCGCGGCCATCAGACCATCGGCGTCGAGCGCTGCCACATGTCGCACCACGACAGCATCGAGACGCGCGGCCACGGCGGCATCCTCGTAATGCGACAGATCGCTGCTCGCGACGAGCAGCACGCGCTCGTCCGACCGCCCCGCGAGCACGTGCGCGAACGCATCGCCGAGCGCCAGCGCCGTCGGCCGGTTCTGGGAGCCCATCACCAGCGGCACGATCGGCACGCCCGGCAGCAGGCGGGCCAGAAACGGCAACTGCATCTCGAGCGAGTGCTCGCGCCCATGCGCGGCCGGGTACTCGACGATCTCATCCGACGCCGCGGCGAGCGCCGCGGCGAGCGCCTCTGCGACCCGAATCGGCCCCGACGGCGTTTCCCAGGCGCCCCGCGGCCAGATCGAGACGCCATCGAAGGCGACGAAATGCGACGGGCCGATCAGCACGACAGCCGTGTAGGCGCATGCCTTCACCGTGCGGTAAGCGAAGGCGGCGACCGGGCCCGAGTACATGAGCCCCGCATGCGGCGCGACGATCGCGCGCGGGCACGTGCGCGGCGGCGCGGCGGCCGCGGCGAGGTGCGCATCGATCGCCTCCACGAGCCGCGCCCGCGTCCCCGGATACCAGCTCCCCGCAACCGCCGGTGGTCGTACGTCTGCCATTCCTGAGGCCTGATCTCGGGGCGTTGGGATGATAGCATCGGCGTCATGGCCGCTCTGACGATAGCCGACGTCGAACGTATCGCCGCGCTCGCCCATCTCGAGCTGACGGCCGATGAAAAGGCGCTCTTCACCCGACAGCTGGCCGACATCCTCGCCTACGCCGAGCAGGTGCAAGCGGTCGACACGAGCGGCGTACCGGCGACGGCGCACGTGCTCGCCGAGCGCACCGAACGCGACGATCAGCCGAAGGATCCGCTGCCGCGTGACGAGGCGCTCGCCAACGCGCCCGACGCCGCGCCGGAGGCTGGGCTCTTCCGCGTCCCGCGCGTCATCGGCTGATGCTCCCCTCGAGCGCCCGCGCCATTCGCGAAGCGATCGCGGCCGGCCGCGTGTCCGCGGTCGAAGTCTGCCGCGCTGCGCTCACCCGAATCGACACGGTTGATCCGTCGCTCAACGCCTTCAATCTCGTCGATGCCGATCGGGCACTGGCGAGCGCGGCCGCGATCGATCGCCGCCGCACCGCCGGCGAGCCGCTCGGGCCGCTCGCCGGCGTGCCGGTCGCGCTCAAGGACAACCTGTGCGTCCGCGGCATGCGGACGACCGCCTCCTCGCGCATTCTCGAGCGCTTCGTGCCACCGTACGACGCGACGGCCGTCGCGCGCCTGGAGGCCGCCGGCGCCGTCGTCGTCGGCAAGACCAACTGTGACGAGTTCGCGATGGGCTCGTCCAACGAGAACTCCGCCTGTGGGCCCGTGCGCAATCCATGGGCACCCGACCGGACCCCTGGTGGCTCGAGCGGCGGGTCCGCGGCGGCCGTGGCGGCCGGCTGTGTACCGCTAGCGCTCGGCTCCGATACCGGCGGATCGATCCGGCAGCCCGCCGCCTTCTGCGGCGTTGTCGGCCTGAAGCCGACCTACGGTCGCGTGTCGCGGTACGGCCTGCTCGCCTTTGCTTCGTCGCTCGACCAGATCGGCCCCATCGCGCGCACGGCGGCCGACGCCGCACTCGTCCTGTCGGTCATCGCCGGCGTAGACCGTGCGGATGCGACCTCATCACACGAACCGGTAGCCGATTTCACGCCACCGCCCGCCGTCGACGTGCATGGCGTCCGCATCGGCATCCCGCGGGCGTTCGTCACGAGCGGCGTCGACGCGGGTGTGCGTCGGGCGTTCGAGGCGGCACTCGAGACGCTGCGCTCGGCGGGCGCATCGCTCGTCGACATCGAGCTGCCGCATGCCAAGTACGCGATTCCGGTCTACTACCTCGTCGCCACGGCCGAGGCGAGCTCGAATCTGGCGCGCTATGACGGCGTGAGGTACGGCTATCGGTCGGCACGCGCCGCCGACGCCAGCTTTCGGGACATGTACTCGCGCACGCGGGACGAGGGGTTCGGGCCGGAGGTCAAGCGCCGCATCATGCTCGGCACCTATGTGCTGAGCGCGGGCTACTACGACGCGTTCTACCTGAAGGCGCAGCAGGTCCGCACGCTGCTCAGAGGCGATTATCAGCGGGCGTTCGAGCAGGTCGATGTGGTGGCGATGCCGACAAGCCCCATCCCGCCCTTCCGCCTCGGCGAGAAGACCGCGGACCCGCTGCAGATGTATCTGGCCGACGTCTTCACGGTGAGTGCAAACCTCGCGGGACTGCCTGCGATCAGCGTGCCCTGCGGGTTCGTCGACGGAACGCTGCCAGTCGGACTCCAGCTCACCGGTCGGATGTTCGACGAATCAACGCTGCTCAGGATTGCCGAGGCGTACGAGCGGCTGACGGCCTGGCACGCCCGGACGCCATCGATCTGAATGCGCGCACATCCAGAATCCCAATGACCAAATCCCACCGGGGTTGTGATGTGTGGAGTTGGGATTTGGGATTTGGGATTTACTTGAATATCGCTTTCAGCGCCTCGAACTGCGATGGATCCGTCTCGTCGATCTGCATCGGCGTCACCGACACCCATCCGTTCTCGACCGCCCAGAAGTCGGTGCCTTCGGGTTGGGCGGGACTCTTCTGCTCGTCGTAGGTGCTCCAGTAGATCGTGCGGCCGGAGGGATGCTTCATTTCCACGAAGCGCTCCGTCCCCGTGCGCGCCTGGCCCTGCCGCGTGATCATGTAACCCTTATAGCCGCCCTGCGGCATCGGAGGGATGTTCACGTTCAGGAAAGCATTCGGCGGCAGGCCCCACTGCTTCACGCGCCGCGCGACCCACACCACCTCCTCCGCCGCATACACGAGCTCGCGCGGATAGGCGGCCCCCGACATGGACGCGGCAATCGCGGGAATGCCGTGGCGCGCCGCCTCGCGCGCGGCGCCGACGGTCCCCGAGACCTGCGTCGACAGGCCGAGGTTGTACTGGGTGTTGACGCCCGACACGACGAGATCGGGGCGCGGCATGACGATGTTGCTGATCGCGATGTTGACCGTGCTCGCCGGCGTCGTCGTCAGACCGATGGCAGGCAGTCCGTTCGGGAGCTGCAGGTCGTATCGCATCACCGGCTCGGTGGTCACGATCGACTGCCCCTTTCCCGTTTGGTTCTCCATCGGCGCGACGACGATGGGCGAGCCGATCGCCTGCAGCGCCTGCGCCACCGCCGCGAGCGCGCGCTCGTTGACGCCGTCGTCGTTCGTCACCAGGATGCGGTAGGGGGGGACCTGCCGGAACTGCTGCGCATGGGTCGGCGCCAGCAGACCGAGTGCTGCAAGCAGGACGAGCAGCAGACGGAGCATCATCCTACGGCTCGGTCGTCTGCGGAAGATCGTACTGGACGAGGCCGCGCTTCACCTCCTCCATCGCGATGCGCTCTGCCTTATGCGGCTGTACGCGCGGCGCGTCGCCGTCTTCGTCGAGACGCGGCCGCGCCCCGCGCCGGATCTGCTTGGCGCGCATGGCGGCCACATCCACGAACAGGAAGCGGCTTTCAATGGGAGGAGCTTTCTCCCGCGGCGCGGGCGGAACCTCGGGCTCCGCGGCGGGCACCACGTCGTTGGTGTCCATAGCTAGGTCAGACTAGCACAGGCCTTCCGGAGGCCTGAAGGCCTCCGGCTACCGATGCCGAAGGCCTTCAGTGCGCGTGGCAGCCGGAGCCCTTCACGTCCGGCTCGTCTTCAGTAATCCATCCCGCCGTGCGGCATGGCCGGCGCCTCCTTCTTCTCCTCGGGGATCTCGGAGACGAGCGCCTCGGTCGTCAGCAGCAGCCCGGCAATCGACGCGGCGTTCTGCAGCGCCGACCGAACCACTTTCGTCGGATCGATCACGCCGGCCTTGACCAGATCCTCGTACGTCTCGGTCGCGGCGTTGAAGCCGAAGTCCTTGTCCTTCGACTCGCGCACCTTGGCGGCGACGATCGACCCCTCGACGCCAGCGTTCTGGCTGATCCAGCGGATCGGCTCTTCGCAGGCGCGGCGGATGATCTCGACGCCAAGCCGCTCGTCCTCGTCGATTGACGTGTCCTTGACGAGCTTGTCGAGCGCCGCCGCGCCGCGCAGCAGCGCCACGCCGCCGCCGGGCTCGATGCCTTCCTCGACGGCCGCCTTGGTCGCGTGCATCGCGTCCTCGACGCGCGCCTTCTTTTCCTTCATTTCGGTCTCGGTGGCCGCACCGACCTTGATGACCGCGACGCCGCCGACGAGCTTCGCCAGCCGTTCCTGCAGCTTCTCGCGGTCGTAGTCCGAGGTCGTCTCCTCGATCTGCGTCCGGATCTGCTTCACGCGCCCCTCGATCGCCTTCTTCGTGCCGGCGCCTTCGACGATCGTGGTGTTGTCCTTGTCGATGGTGACCTTCTTGGCGCGGCCGAGATCCTCGAGCTTGATGTTCTCGAGCTTGATCCCGAGGTCCTCGGTGATGGCGCGTCCGCCGGTGAGCACCGCGATGTCCTCGAGCATCGCCTTGCGACGATCACCGAAGCCCGGCGCCTTGACGGCCGCGACCTTGAGCGTGCCGCGCAGCTTGTTGACGACGAGCGTCGCCAGCGCCTCGCCCTCGACGTCCTCGGCGATGACGAGCAGCGGCTGCCCGCCCTGCGCCACCTTTTCGAGCAGCGGCAGCAGGTCCTTCAGGCTCGAGATCTTCTTCTCGTGGATCAGGATGACCGGATTCTCGAGCACCGCCTCCATCCGCTCGGGATCGGTGACGAAGTAGGGCGACAGGTAGCCACGGTCGAACTGCATGCCTTCCACGACCTCGAGCGACGTCTCCATCGTCTTGGCTTCCTCGACCGTGATGACGCCGTCCTTGCCGACCTTCTCCATCGCCTCGGCGATGATCTTGCCGATCGCCTCGTCGCTGTTCGCGGAGATCGTGCCGACCTGCGCGATCATGTTGCCCGAGACCTTCCGGCTCAGCTTCTGCAGCTCCTCGACGACCGCCTCGACCGCGCGGTCGATGCCGCGCTTCAGCGCCATCGGGTTGGCGCCGGCGGCCACGTTCTTCGACCCCTCACGCACGATCGCCTGCGCCAGCACGGTCGCCGTGGTCGTGCCGTCGCCGGCGATGTCCGACGTCTTGCTGGCGACCTCGCGCACCATGCGCGCGCCGAGATTCTCGACCGGATCCTTGAGATCGATCTCCTTGGCGACGGTGACGCCGTCCTTCGTCATGGTCGGCGAGCCGAACTTCTTGTCGAGGACGACGTTGCGGCCCTTCGGGCCGAGCGTGACCTTGACCGCATCCGCCAGCTGGTTCACGCCGCGCAGCAGTGCGTGGCGCGCGCTCTCGCTGTAGATGATCTGCTTTGCCATGGCTGTCTGATTTCTCCTTCCTAAACGGCGGCGAGCTCGCGCACGCCCTCGAGAACCCCGAGCACCTCGTCCTCGCGGACGATCAGGTACTCCTTCCCGTCGATCTTGATCTCCGTCCCTGCGTACTTGCCGAAGAGCACCGTGTCGCCTTCCTTCACGTCGAGCGGGAAGACGTCGCCCTTGTCGTTGACGCGGCCCTTGCCGACGGCGACGACGCGGCCCTGCTGCGGCTTCTCCTTGGCGGTGTCCGGGATGATGATCCCGCCTACCTTCTGCTCCTGCTCCTCAATGCGCTCCACCAGAATGCGATCGCGCAATGGACGCATCTTCATACTGCGTTTCCTCCTCGGTATGCCGGTGTCACAAATAAGGGGGCCGACCGGCCGGTCGGCCCCGGGAGACGTTATGCCGCGACGTCGACGTTGATCGTGCGGGGCTTGGCTTCCTCACGGAACGGCAGCCGCACCGTCAGCACGCCGTTCTTGTACTCGGCGCTGACGCGCGAGGCGTCGACCGTGTTCGGCAGCGTGAACGAGCGGTGGAACGTGCCGTAGCTCCGCTCGACCCGCCGGTAGTTCTCCTCCTTGACCTCCGCGTCGAACTTCTTCGATCCCTTCAGCACGAGCGTGCTGTTCTCGACCGTGACCTCGATGTCCTCACGGTTGAGGCCCGGCAGCTCGGCCTTCAGCACGAGGTCGTGGTTGTCGGTCTCGTAGATGTCGACCGCGGGCGTCCAGCTGCCGCGAAAGCCCGTGTCCTCGTCGCGGACGTACACATCGCCGAAGAGCCGCGCCATACGGTCCTGCATGGCGGCGAGCTCGCGAAACGGATCGACTTTCACGATGGCCATGGTCCTTACTCCTCCTGGTCCGGCTGAAGCCGGACGCTGCGTGTGCGTTATGCGTCGACGACTTCGCCTTCCTTGACGCCGTCGTCCGTGCGCGGCGACGCCGCCGCATGCGCGGCATTCGCCTGCGACTGTTTGTAGAGCTGCTCCGCGATCCGGTGCGACGCCTTCTGCAGCGCGTCGGTCGCGTGGCGGATGGCCTGCAGGTCGTCGCCCTTGGCGGCGTCGCGCAGCGTCGAGATCGCATGCTCGACCGCGCTCACCTCGGGTGCGGGGAGGCGGTCGCGGTTCTCGTTGACCGTCTTCTCCACCGAGTACGCCAGGGCGTCGGCCTGGTTCCGGGCGTCGATCACCTCGCGCCGGGTGCGGTCCTCGGCGGCGTGCGCCTCGGCATCCCTCACCATCCGCTCCACGTCGTCCTTGCTCAGCCCGGACGACCCGCTGATGGTGATCTTCTGCTCCTTCCCCGTGGCGACATCCTTCGCGGCGACGTTGACGATCCCGTTGGCGTCGATGTCGAACGTGACCTCGATCTGCGGGATGCCGCGCGGCGCCGGCGGAAGGCCGACCAGATGGAAGCGCCCGAGCGTCCGGTTGTCGCGCGCCAGCTGGCGCTCGCCCTGCAGCACGTGTACCTCGACGCTCGTCTGGTTGTCGGTCGCCGTCGAGAAGATCTCGCTCTTGCGCGTCGGGATCGTCGTATTCCGCGGAATCAGCGTCGTCATCACGCCGCCGAGCGTCTCGATGCCGAGCGAGAGCGGCGTCACGTCGAGCAGCACGACGTCCTTGACCTCGCCCTTGAGCACGCCGCCCTGGATGGCGGCGCCGACCGCGACGACTTCATCGGGGTTGACGCCCTTGTGCGGCTCCTTGCCGAAGAACTCCTTCACGAGGTGCTGGATCTTCGGCACGCGCGTCGAGCCGCCGACGAGCACCACCTCGTCGATGTCGCTCGGCTTCAGCCCCGCGTCGGCGAGCGCCTGCCGCGCCGGGCCCATCGACCGCTCCAGCAGATCGCCGACGAGCTGCTCGAACCTGGCGCGCGTCAGCTTCATCTGCAGGTGCTTCGGCCCACTCTGATCCGCCGTGATGAACGGCAGGTTGATGTCGGTCTCGAGGACCGTGGAGAGCTCGATCTTCGCCTTCTCCGCGGCTTCCTTCAGCCGCTGCACCGCCATGCGATCCTTGCTCAGATCGATGCCGTCGGTCTTCTTGAACTCGGCCACCAGCCAGTCGATGATGCGCTGGTCGAGATCGTCCCCGCCGAGATGCGTGTCGCCGTTGGTCGCCTTGACCTCGACGATACCCTCGCCGACTTCGAGGATGGAGATGTCGAAGGTGCCGCCGCCGAAATCGTAGACGGCAATCGTCTCATCCTTCTTCGTGTCGAGGCCGTAGGCGAGCGCCGCGGCGGTCGGCTCGTTGACGATCCGCAGCACGTTGAGACCGGCAATCTTCCCCGCGTCCTTGGTCGCCTGCCGCTGCGCGTCGTTGAAGTAGGCCGGCACCGTAATGACCGCGTCGGTCACGTTCTGGCCGAGGTGATCCTCGGCCGCCGCCTTCAGCTTCTGCAGGATCATCGCGGATATCTCAGGCGCGGAATGCTTCCTGCCGCGCACCTCGACCCATGCGTCGCCGTTATCGGCCTGCACGACCTTGTAGGGGACGCGCGCGCGCTCCTCGGCGACCTCCTGGAACTTCCGTCCCATGAAGCGCTTGATTGAAAAAATCGTGTTCTCGGGATTGGTGACCGCCTGACGCTTGGCCACCTGGCCGACGAGCCGCTCGCCCTCCTTCGTAAAGCCCACGACGGACGGAGTCGTGCGGCCGCCCTCCTGATTGACGATGACCACCGGCTCGCCGCCTTCCATGACAGCCACGACCGAGTTGGTCGTGCCGAGGTCGATTCCAATGACTTTGCTCATACCCGTAGCTCCCAGCCCCCATTCTAATGGATGTATCTTAGTCTGTGTCAAGCATCTGATCTTAGTTGATATGACTCATATCCCTAAACGCACAGCTTCTCCAAACTGATGGGCTCGCCCAGGCTCAGCAGCCCAGGTCGACGGCCCCTGGTCAAAATCGGGGCGTCATCGAAGCCGTGTGCGATCATGGGGGCGCGCCTCGATGGTTCAGTTTTCCCTGATCCCGTCCGCCGAAGCGGCGGACCTTGCCGACGACATTCGGGAGCTCTTCGACGACCTGTCGCGCACCCTCGACCGGACGCACCGCGCCTACTCCGGCGAGTGCCACCCGGCCATCGACGTGTTCGAGACGGACACGACGATTGAAGTGTGCGTCGACGTGGCGGGGGTGCCACCCGCCGCGCTGCGCGTCGTCTTCCGCAACGGCGTGCTGCTCGTCGTCGGCGAGAAGGCGCCGGGACCGACGACGGCCGAGCAGACGTTCCTTCTGGTCGAGCGGGCCTTCGGACGGTTCGCGCGCGCCGTGCGTCTGGCGGGCGCCTTCGACGTGGAGAAGAGCCGCGCCACGCTGCGCGACGGCGAACTGACCATCGTGCTGCCGAAAATCGAGGACCGCCGCGGCCGCGCCCACCGCATTCCGATCCAGTCATGAACATCCTTTTCATCGGCGACATCGTCGGCCGCCCCGGACGCGAGGCGGTCCGCCGGGGGCTGCGTGGGCTCGTCCAGCATCACGCCGTCGACCTCGTGGTCGCGAACGTCGAGAACGCCGCCGCCGGTTTCGGTCTCACGAAGGATGTCGGCGACACCATCGTCGAGGCCGGCGCCGATGTCATGACGTCTGGCAACCACATCTGGGACAAGAAAGAAGTGCTCGAGTACATTCCGCTCGAGCCGCGGCTGCTGCGGCCGGCCAACTTTCCGGCGGGCGTTCCCGGCCGTGGAACCTACGTCGCGCAGACCGGCGACGGGCGGGCCGTCGGCGTGATCAACGTGATGGGTCGTGTCTTCATGACCCCCCTCGACGACCCGTTCACGGTCGTGCTGCGCGAGATCGAGGCGATTCGGCATCGCACGCGCGTCATCATCGTCGACTTCCATGCGGAGGCGACGAGCGAGAAGATCGCCATGGGCTGGCACCTCGATGGGAAAGTCACCGCAGTCATCGGGACGCATACACACGTGCAGACGGCGGACGAGCGGATCCTCCCGAACGGGACCGCCTATCTGACCGACGCCGGCATGACCGGTCCGCACGACTCGATCATCGGAATGGAGCGCGAACCGTCGCTCGCCCGCTTCCTCACCGGTATGCCGGTGAAGTTCGAGCCCGCAACCGGCAACACGCGGCTCAATGGCGCCCTCATCACGGCCGATGACAAGACCGGCCGTGCCACGAGGATCGCGCGGATCAGTTATTCGGAAGCCGAGCTGCAGGCGCTCGCACGGGCACCGAAAGGTGCGCCGCTCCACGCGACCGCCGACCGATAACGCATGGATCGCTCCCTCTTCGATCTCCCCTTCGAGGAACCGACACCCACACCAGAGCCCGAGCCGGACCCGCGGCGCATCCTGACGGTCTCGGAGCTGACGGCTCGCCTTCGCGTGCTGCTCGAGGAGCGCTTCGCGGACGTCTGGGTCGAAGGCGAGCTGTCCAACACGCGCGTCTGGAACACCGGCCACATGTACTTCACGCTCAAGGACGCGCGGGCGCAGATTCGGGCCGTGATGTTCCGGAAGGAGCTGCAGGCGCTGCGCTTCAAGCCGCATGACGGGCTGCGCGTCCTCGCGCGCGGCCGCATCAGCGTCTACGACCCTAAGGGCGAGTATCAGATCATCTGCGAGCATCTCGAGCCCGAAGGGCTCGGGGCGCGCCAGCTCGCGTTCGATCAGCTGAAGCAGCGCCTCGAAGCCGAGGGGCTGTTCGATCCGCGGCGAAAACGGCCGCTGCCGGCGTTGCCGCGCAAGATCGGCGTCGTCACCTCGCTCGACGGCGCCGCCGTCCGCGACATCATCAAGGTGTTGCAGCGCCGGTATCCGAACGCGCACGTCGTGATTCGTCCCACGCGCGTGCAGGGCGACGGCGCCGCGCTCGAGATCGCGCGGGCGCTGTCGGCGATTGCCAAGGTCCGCGGCATTGACGTGGTGATCGTCGCACGCGGCGGCGGTTCGCTCGAGGATCTCTGGGCGTTCAACGAAGAGGTCGTGGCGCGGGCGATCGCCGGGTGCGCCGTCCCCGTCATCTCCGGCATCGGACACCAGACGGACTTCACGATTGCCGATTTCGTCGCCGACGTGCGCGCCGCCACGCCGTCGAACGCGGCCGAGATTGTCGTCGGCCGCAAGGACGAGTTCTGCGCGCACATCGATCGACTGGCGGGGCGCGTTGGGTCGACCGTCGCAGGCCGACTGCATCGCCTCGAGTCCCGCCTGCGGGCGTCCGAGGCGCGTCCCGGCCTGGCCGGCTTTCGGGGTCACCTCGCCCTGCGCGGTCGCCACGTGGCAGAGCTCGGTCACGCGCTGCAGCGCGCCGTCCGCACGCAGATGCTGGAACGCGACCGCACGTACCGCGCGCTTCGCCTGGCGCTCGACACCGTCGATCAGCGGCGCCGGCTCGGCCGGGTGCGGACCCGTCTGGTGGAGGCCGACGGCCGGCTCGCGACTGCCAGCGCCCGCGCGAGTCACCGCGCAGAAGGGCGGTTGCGCGCGACGGCCGCACGGCTCGCGGCGCTGAGCCCGCTGGCGGTCCTCGGCCGCGGCTACGCCGTCTGCTGGACCGGCGACCGTACCGCCATCGTCCGCGACGCGGCCACCGTGGCCCGCGGCGACCGCGTTCGCGTTACACTCGCCCGCGGCGAGCTCGATTGTGACGTTGTCAGTTGCCAGTTGCCAGTTGTCAGTAAGCAATCCGGCGGGCCGACCACCGACAACTGACAACTGACAACCGACAACTGACAACCGACAACTGACCACCGACCATCGACCACTGACAACTGACAACTGAAATATGGATGCCACCATCAAAGACTTCGAGGCGGCGATCGCCGAGCTCGAATCGATCGTGAAGAAGCTCGAGGAAGGCGACCTGCCGCTCGAGACGTCGCTCCAGCTGTACGAGCGCGGCGTGCAGCTCTCGCGCTTCTGCCACGCGCGGCTGGAAGAGGCCGAGCGCCGGATCGAGATCCTGAACGAGCGCGGCGAGCTCAAGGCGGCGCCGGCGGCCCTTGGTGAGGAGGAGGACGCAGCTCAAAACTCAAGACTCAAAACTCAAAGGGACTCCTGAGGCCCGGGTTCACATTTGAGTTTCGGGCTGTCAGTGTTGCGGGTACATGGATTTTTCTGATTACCTCGAGGCCCGCCGCGCCGAGATCGAGGCGGCGCTCCTCGCTGCACTCCCGTCACCTCCCGCGTGCCCGGCAGTCGTGGCGGACGCCATGCGCTACAGCGTGATGGCAGGCGGCAAGCGGCTCCGGCCCATCCTGTGCCTCGCCAGTGCCGACGCGGTCGGCGGCGATCGCGCGCAGGCGATGCCCGCCGCGTGCGCGCTCGAATTCATTCATACCTACTCGCTCGTCCACGACGATCTGCCGGCAATGGACAACGACACGATGCGGCGCGGCCGGCCGACGCTCCACCTCGTCGCGGGCGAAGGGATGGCCATTCTGGCGGGCGACGGACTGCTCACCGAAGCGTTCGCGCTGCTGGCGCGCGAGCCCGTGACCGCCGACCCGACGATTGCGGCGCGCAAGCTGCGGGTCATCGGCCTCGTGGCCGCTGCGGCCGGCGCCGCGGGAATGGTCGGCGGCCAGGCGATCGATCTCGCCGAGGCCGGCACGCTCGACAGCGACCGGCTGCGCGCGATGCACGCGAAGAAGACTGGCGCGCTGATACGCGCGGCGGTGTCGGCGGGCGCGATCATGGGCGGCGCCGTCGATGAGGTCATCGCGCGTGCCGATGCCGCCGCCGCCGAGCTCGGTCTCGCGTTCCAGATCATCGACGACGTGCTCGACGTCGAAGGGGCGGCGGCCACGCTCGGCAAGACGCCCGGCAAGGATGCGGCGGCCGGCAAGGCCACCTATCCCGCCCTCTACGGCCTCGACGGTGCGCGGCGGATGGCGGAGGCGTGCGTAGACCGCGCCACGATGCTGCTCGCCGACGCCGGTCTCGGCGACAGCCGGCTGGCGCACATCGGCCGCTGGATTGTAAACAGATCGCATTGACGAATTGACGAAGCTACGGATTTACGAGTTCAAGATGCCCCAATGTCAATTCGTCAATTCGTCAATTCGTCAATCCGTCAGTGCCGAAGATTCGTCTCGATCAGCTCCTGGTCGATAAAGGGCTCGCGCCGTCGCGCGAACGGGCGCGCGCGCTGATTCTCGCCGGGCAGGTGCAGGTCGACGGGCGTCCGGCCACGAAGGCAGGCACGGCGGTGCCGCCCGCCGCCGATGTCACGCTGCTCGCACCGGATCATCCGTACGTCAGCCGCGGGGGCCTGAAGCTTGCGCACGCGCTCGACACGTTCGGCATTGCCGTCGAGGGGCGCGTCGCGCTCGACATCGGCGCGTCGACGGGCGGCTTCACCGACGTCCTGCTGCAGCGCGGCGCCGCGTGCGTGGTCGCGCTCGACGTCGGACACGGGCAGATCGACTGGCGGCTCCGCGGCGATCCGCGCGTGGTGGTCCTCGAAGGCGTCAATGCCCGATATCTCACGCCCGCCGACGTGCCCGGCCCCTTCGACCTGGTCTCCATCGACGTCTCGTTCATCTCGCTGCGGCAGGTTCTCCCCGCCGTCCCGCCGCTTCTCCGGCCCGGCGCCGACGTCGTCGCGCTCGTGAAACCTCAGTTCGAGGCGGGGCGTGCCGAAGTGCGCCACGGGCTCATTCGCGACGAGGCCGTCCGCGCCCGCGTCGTCGAAGAGGTGCGCGCCGCAGCCGCTGCGGTAGGATTGAACCCGGTCGCCGTCGCGCCCTCACCCATCACCGGTCAGAAGGGCAACGTCGAATTCCTCCTGCATTTGCAGCCATGACTGTGCGACGCGTGGGCCTCGTGGCCAAACACAATCTTGCGGCCGCGTCCGAGCACCTGGCGCGGCTTGGGGCCTGGCTCGGCGCGCGCGGCATCGAGGCGATCTACTCGACCGAGACGGCGGCGCTCGCCCGTGCCGCCGCCGAGGGAGCGCGCACCGCCACGCGCGAGGCGCTCCCCTGCGAAGTCGATCTCGTCGTCGTCCTCGGCGGCGACGGGACGCTCCTCGCCATGGCGGCGCGCATCGCGCAGTCGGGTCGCGACGTCCCGATCCTCGGCGTCAACTTCGGGAGCCTCGGGTTTCTCACCGAAATCCGGATCGATGAGCTCACCCCCTCGCTCGAGCGCGTGCTGGCCGGCACCGCGACCTTCGACGAGCGCGCGATGCTCGCGGCGACCGCGCACCGGCCCACCGGCGAGGTCGACACGCGCGTCGTCCTCAACGACGTCGTGTTCACCAAGAGCGCCCTCTCCCGCATGATCGAGCTGTCGGTGTGGGTGAACGGTGGGTTCGTCACCGGCGTGAAGGCCGACGGCCTCATCATCGCCAGCGCCACCGGCTCGACGGCCTACAATCTGGCCGCCGGCGGTCCGATCGTGCATCCGACCGTCGATGCATTCGTGCTCACGCCGATCGCACCCCACACCCTGACCAACCGCCCCGTGGTCATCCCGGGCAGTGCCGACGTCGAAGTTCGGATGGAGGCGGACGGCGCGGCCGCCGATGTCTTCGTGACCTACGACGGCCAGTCCGGCTACCCGGTCGCGCGCGGGGACGTCATCCGCGTCCGCAAGTCCGACCGCACGCTGCGGCTCGTCACGCCGGCCCGGAGCTATTTCGAGGTCCTGCGGGAAAAACTCAAATGGGGGGAACGCTAAGGGCCGAGCCGGTCCGAGCCGATGACTGAGATGACAATGTATCCTCCCGGCGTGCAGTTGCGGTTTGGGGCGGCTACGGACGCCGGGCTCGTGCGGTCACGGAATGAGGACCGCTACATCGCCGATGCGGAGCTCGGCCTCTTCGCCGTGGTCGACGGCATGGGCGGGCACACCGGGGGCGAGCTGGCCTCGGCGACGGTCGCGGAGGCGGTGACCGCCTTCATCCGGGACACCGCCGGCGACTCCTCGGACAGGACGTGGCCGTCCGGTCTCGACCCGCGCCTGTCGCTGCTGGCCAACCGGCTGCAGATCGCGATCCGCAGCGCGAACCGCACGCTGGCAAACCGCGCCAAGACGAACGCCGCGCTCGACGGCAGCGGCGCGACGCTGGCGGCAGCGCTCATCGACAAGAACGAGCTCGTTGTGTCGAACGTCGGCGACTGCCGCGTCTACCTCCTGCGGAATGGGGAGCTGATCCAAATCACCCGCGACCACTCCGTGGTCGCCGAGCAGCTCGCTCTCGGCCTCATCGACTCGGAAACCGCCCGCACCCACCCCCTTCGGCATGTCGTCACGCGAGCGGTCTCCGGCCAGGCCGCCATGCCGGTCGACATCGTGGAACTGCAGATGCAGCCGGGCGATCGGCTGGTCCTCTGCTCGGACGGCATTCACGGCGTCCTCTCCGACGAGGAGATCATCGCGATCGTCGGTTCGACCGATCGGAACCCGGACGAAGCCTGCCGCGCCACGATCGACGCGGCCAACGCACGCGGTGGACCCGACAACGCGACGACGGTCGTCGTCGAGGCGGTCTGAGGCAGCATGGCGACCGCCCCCACCAAGATCGGCCAGTTCGAGGTACTCCGCCAGCTCGGCTCCGGGGGGATGGGCTCGGTCTATCTGGGCCGCGATCCGGAGCTCGATCGGCAGGTCGCCATCAAGGTGATACGCGAAGAGGTCCACGATCAGGAGGTCCTCGATCGGTTCTTCCGCGAAGCGCGCGCGGCCGCGGCGCTGCGCCATCCGAACATCATCACGATCTACGCGAGCGGCCAGCACGAGCACCAGCCCTACATGGTGATGGAGTTCGTGGACGGCGAATCGCTCGCCGAAATCATCAAGGAGAAGCGCAGCCTGTCGCTCTCACAGAAGCTGTCGTACCTGGAACAGATCTGCGCCGGTCTCTACGTCGCGCATCGGGCGGGCATCGTCCATCGCGACATCAAGCCGGCCAACGTGATGATCGATCGCGACGGCGTCGTCCGCATTCTCGACTTCGGGATCGCGCGGGTCGAGGGCTCCGCGATGACACAGGACGGCACGCTGATGGGATCGCTCAACTACATGTCCCCGGAGCAGATGGTGGGGCGCTCGATCGATCACCGCAGCGACATCTTCTCAGTGGGCAGCCTCGCCTACGAGCTCGTCACCTATCAGCAGGCGTTCAAGGGGAGCCTCAACGACGGCCTGCTGCAGCGGCTCCCCTACGAGGATCCGCCGCCGCTGCACGAGGCGGTGCCCGACATCCCGTACGCGGTCGAAGAGATCATCATGCGCGCGCTCCGCAAGGCGCCCGAGGCGCGCTACCAGGACCTCGCGGAGATGCGCAACGCGATCGCCGCGGTCCTGCAGGCGCCCCCGCCGCCGCTCGGCGCGAAACCAGGCGAGGAGGAGCGCACGATCGTGATTCCGCGTCCCGGCGCGCCGCCGGCAGGAGCGCCGATCGGACCGCTGACGCCGCCATCCCAGTTCATGCCGGCGCGTCCCGGGGCCGGGTCGACGTGGCCGCCGCCTCCGCCGGCGTTTGCCACGCCGCCGCCCGCGCCATTCGCGACGGCCCCGGCGGCGACCGGCATGGGTGCGGCGCCGACCGGCACGCCGGGATCACGCGCCATCGCGCGCGGCACGGTAGTGCCGGCGTCGCCCACATGGAGCGTCAAGAAGAAGCCCGAGCACTCGACGCCTGTGAAGACGATCAAGACGACGGTTGAGGCGCCGGCCACGGTCGTGCAGAAGGCCGAGCCGACCCGTCCCGCAGCGCGTCCGCCCGCCACTCGGCCGACCCCCGCGACCTCTGTGCCGGCGCCACGAGCCTCGGGAGGCCGATGGCTGCTTATCGGCGGCGTGGTTGTCGTGCTGATTGCCGGCGGCACGATGGCCGTGCCGTGGCTGACTGGCCCGCCCCCGAGCCCGCTCGAACGCGAGCGGCCGGGGATCGCGGCGGCCATGGAACGGTACCGCGTGGGCTATCAGAACCGTGACCTGCCCGCCGTCGCGGCGACGTTTCCCACGCTGCCTCGGCAAATGCGTCAGACGATGGAGCGCACGTTCAAGAACTGTCTCGTCTACGAAGTGCGCTTCGAGGGGATGCAGGTGCAGCTCGCATCCGAGGAGACGCGCGCGGACGTGACGCTCCGCAGCACGCATACGTGCACACCGCAGTCCGGCGGCCGTCAGACGACGAGCACGCAGGACGAGGCGTTTGCGCTGCGCAAGAACGGCGAGGCCTGGGTAATCGAGGGCGTCAAGACCAGCCGGTAGCTGGTGCGACCGGCCACCACCGACCGGCGAGTTAGGTCCCGACCGGGCGCAGGAGTTCGGCGCGCATCGCGGCCGCGTCGGGCTCCTCGTGGAGCGCCGCCAGCTCCTGCTCGACCGCATCGAACAAATCGACCATCTCCGGGTCGAACTGCCTGCCGCGGTCGGCCCGCAGCCGCCGCGCCGCCTCCTTGGCCGGCAGCGCGTTGCGGTACGGACGCGCGGACGTCATCGCGTCGTAACTGTCGGCGACCGCCATGAGCCGTGCGTCGGGATGAATGTCGGTCCCGCCGAGGCGATCGGGGTAACCGGCACCGTCCCACCGCTCGTGGTGACCGCGGACGGCCGGCAGCGACGCGCCGAGGAACGGCAGCGGCTCGAGCATGCTGAAGCCAATCGTCACGTGCGCCTCGATGAGCGCCCGCTCCGGGGGATCGAGCGAGCCTTCCTTCAGCAGCACGTTGTCCGGGACGCCCACCTTGCCGATGTCGTGCAGCAGACCCGCCCGGCGGATCGTCTCGAAGTCGCCCGCGTACTTGCCGCTGTGGCGGGCGAGCACCATCGAATAGGCGGTGACGCGCTCGGAATGGCCGGCCGTGTAGCGATCGCGGGCGTCGATCGCCTTGGCGAACGCCTCCAGCGTGGCGCGGAAATGCCGCGCCCGATCGTCGTAGAGCTGCGCCGTCTCGAGCGCCGCGGCAGCGTGACCGGCAAACGCGGAGGCATACTCGGCCAGCTCCGGCGCGAACTGCTCCACGCCCAGCTTGTCGGCGTACAGCGCGCCGATGGGTCCCGACCGGCCGAGCAGCGGCACGCAGATCACCGACCGCACGCCCGCCAGCATGACGCTCGCCGCCCGCTGCAGCCGCGGGTCCATCCGGATGTCGTGGACGATGAACGCGTCGCGCGCTGTCAGCGCCTCGTTGACGACCGTCGAGCTCGCGAACTCCGACACCGACGAGTACGCGCCTGCCGGCCGCACGGCGCGCGGAATCATCGCGCCGGTCTGGCTGTCGACGAGCAGAATCGCGGCGCGATCGGGCTTGACGATAGCCGCCAGGCGATCGAGCACGCGCTCGAGCAGCGCCGGTAGATCCTGAACCCCCATCATCTCGCGGCTCGTCGCGAGCAGCGCCTCCAGCGCAAGCCGATCGACCTTCGGCGCCGACGTCATCGCGACGCGCCGGAGAATCGTCTGCGACACGACGGGCGTCTCCGGCGCGGACGCCGGCACATCGGCGAGGCTGACGAGGTATTCCACGCGTCCGAAGCGGACGGTGTCGCCCGGCACGAGGAACGCGCTCAGCTGCTCGGTCCCGTTGACGAAGATCCCGTTCGTGCTTCCGAGGTCGTCGATGGCCAGCTGCCCGGCGACATCGAAGCGGAGACGCGCGTGCAGGCGTGAGAGGCTCGCATCGTCGACCACGACGTCCGCCTGACGGCCGCGGCCGACGGTCTTCGACTCACCCGGCTCGAGATCGATCACCGGCAGGTTGGACGCAGGGATTACCGGCGCGAGCCGCAGCCCGGGCATATACCCGGGTCACTATACCTGAAACCCGCACGCCGCCGCTCAGGAGAACTGCAATCGTCAGCGGCGAAAGTACAGAATTTGAAATTGCCGGACGTTGCGATTGTGCTCGGCGAGCGTCGTCGCAAACACGTGCGAGCCATCGTTTCGACTGACGAAGTACAAATAGCTGACAGAAGCGGGCATGAGCGCCGCTGCAAGCGACGCCTTGCCCGGCGCGGCAATCGGACCGGGCGGCAGACCCGCATAGCGGTACGTGTTGTACGGCGAATCGATCGCGAGATCCTGCCGACGGATGTTGCCGTCGTAGCGCCCCGCCTGCTGCAGCGCGTAGACCACGGTGGGATCGGCCTGCAGGCCCATGCCCACGCGCAGGCGGTTTCGGTAGACGGCAGCCACGAGCGGCCGCTCGTCGGGCCGGCCCGTTTCCTTCTCGACGAGCGACGCCAGCGTGACGACCTGCCGCGTGGTCAGTCCCTGCTCGCGCGCCTGCCGCTGCAACTCCTCGGTGTACGTCGCTCGAAAGCGGTCCACCATTAGCTCCACGAGCCGACGTGCCGGAGTTCCGCGCGGCAGCGCGTACGTGTCCGGAAAGAGATAGCCTTCGAGATCCGGCGCCATCGGATCGAGATCGCGAACCAGCGACTCGTCCCGAGCCGCCTCGAGAAAGGCGGCCGCCGTCCCGAACTCGCGCGTCTCGTAGAGGCGCGCCATCTCCTGCATCGTCAGCCCCTCGGGGAACGTGATGCGCCGGGCGTACACGTCTCCGCGCGCGAGCCGATCGACGACCTCGACGGCGGCGAGCGGCTGATCGAAGCGGTACTCGCCCGCCTGCAGTGCGCGCGACCGGCCGCTCCACCAGAGCGCCGCACGAAACGTGGACGCGTCGCGGACGACGCCCGCGTCGACGAGGCGCCGCCCGATCGCGGCGGTTCCTGTGCCGACCGGGATGTCGATGAACTGCTCGGCCGCCTGATAACCCTTGTGGGGCGTGTGGATGCGCTGCCAGATCGTGACCGCCGCGACGCCCGCGGCGGCGCCGACGATGACGACGAGTAGTGTGAAGAGAAGGGCGAGCCGGCGCATCACAGCTCGGGGTCCGCCGCGAGCGGAACCGGCCGGCCCGGCCGCACGTCGAGATAATCCTGCAGGATGATCGCGGCGGCCGCCGCGTCGAGGCGCGATTTGCGCGAGCGCCAGTCCTTGTCGGTCGCCGCCAGGCGGCTCTCGGCCTCGCGGCTAGTGAGGCGTTCGTCCTGGCCGATCACGCGAAGCCCGGTGAGCCGCTCCAGTTCGGCCGCGAATGCCTCCACGCGCGCCGTCATCTCCGTGGGCGAGCCGTCGAGGCGGCGCGGCAGTCCCACGACTATCGTGGAGACCGCATCGTCCTCCTGCTCGGCGAGGCGTGCGATCGCCGCGGCGGCCAGCTGCGGCGCATCGCGCTCGAGCGACCCGGGCCGCAGCACCTCGACCGGCCGCGCGAGCGTCAGCGTCGCGTCACTGACGGCCACGCCAATGCGCCGTTCGCCGACGTCGAGGCCCACGATTCGCACGTTATAATTCTCGCACTCTTCCCCGATGAGTAGCCCGACGGGCGACAGAGCCACAGAAGCACGGCGAAGGTCGCGTCAACTCGGTGCCTCTGCGTCTCTGTGGCTCGTGATCGTCGTGCTCGCTGCGGCCGCGGCGGTGACCGGACAAGATTCCGGACGCGCACGTACGGAGGCGCAGGCACGCCGCGTCAACGAGCGCATCCGTGCGCTGCAGAGCGAGGCGGATCGGCTGGCGGCCGAGGCGCGCACGCTGCTCGGCGAGCTGCGCGCGCTTGAGATCGACCAGCAGCTGCAGATGGAACGACTGCGCGACGCCCAGGCGGCGGCCGATCGCGGCCGCCAGGCGGTCGCCGCGGCGTCGGCGCGCCTCGATGCGCTCGAGCGGCAGCGGCTCTCGCAGCTGCCCCAGCTGCAGGCGCAGCTCGTCGAGATCTACAAACGCGGCCGCACCGGGTACGCGCGGATCCTGTTCGGCGCCACGAGCGCGCGCGAGTTCGGCCGCGCCCTGCGCGCGGTCGCCGCGCTCGTGCGTATCAACGAGTCGCGCGTGGCCGCGCATCGCCGGACGCTCGAGGACGTTCGCCGTGAGCGGGTGCAGCTCGAAACGGAGCTGCGGGCGCTCGAGGCGAACGAGGCGGAGGCGCGGCAGGCGCAGGCGGCCGCCGATCGCGCGCTGGCGACGCGAACGACGCTGCTGGCGCAGATCGACCGGCGCCGGGATCTCACCGCACAACTCACGGGCGAGCTGCAGCTCGCCTATGACCGGCTGCAGCAGCAGCCGGCGGCGCTGGCGGGCGGCGCGGCCGCCGAAGCGGTCGCCGTCCCGCTCGCGCCGTTCCGCGGCGCGCTCGAGTGGCCCGTCACAGGCCGGATTCTGGCGCCCTTCGGACGTGCCGGCGACATCGCCGCGCGAAACGGGATTGAAATTGCGGCCGGCGCCGGCACGCCGGTGCTGGCCGTCCACCCGGGCAGCGTCTCGTATGCCGAGCCGTTCATGGGGCTCGGCAACGTTGTGATCCTCGACCACGGTTCGAACGCGTATTCCGTGTACGGCTATCTGGAATCGATTGCCGTGGCGCGCGGCGTGGCCGTCGACGCCGGCGTCGAGCTGGGCCGCGTGGGTCCCGCGCCGGCCGGCCCGCCGGCGCTCTATTTCGAGCTCCGCGTCGACGGCCGTTCCGTCGATCCCATACAATGGTTGAAGCCGAGCCGGTAGGTTGGCAGCCGGTGGCTGGTAGGAGCGCATGATGACGTCGCGTGGCCGGAAAGTCGTGCTTGTCGTCTCGATCGCCATCATGGCGTTCGCCTTCGTCGGCGGCTATCTCGGCCAGGCGCTCGCGAAGGACGATACCTACCAGCACCTCCGCGTCTTCGAGGACGTCGTCTCGCTCGTCGTGAACAATTATGTCGAGCCGGTAGACGTGCAGCAGGCGATGCAGGGCGCGATGCGCGGCCTCGCCGACGGCCTCGATCCCGAGAGCAGCTTTCTGACGGCGGCGCTCGTGAAGACGCTGGAAGGGAACGACCGCGGCGGTGCCGCCGAGGTCGGTCTCGATCTCACACGCCAGTATTACCTTCGCGTCATCGCGGCGCGCGACGGCTCGCCGGCGGCGAAGGCAGGCCTCCGCCCAGGCGACTTCATCCGCGCCATCAACAACCGGCCGACGCGCGATATGTCGGCGTATGAAGGCGCGCGGCTGCTGCGCGGTGCGCCCGGCTCGAAGGTGTCGCTGCTGGTCATCCGCGGCAACGCCGCCGAACCGCACGTCGTCGATCTGCCGCGCGAGCCGCTCGGCGGGCCCGACGTGACGTCGCGGATGGCCGACTCGACCACGGGGTACGTCCGCATCGTGGAGTTCTCGTCGGAATCGCCGTCGCGGCTGAAGCAGGCGATCGACGCACTGGCGAAGACGGGCGCCACCAGGTTCGTGATCGACGTGCGCAGCACGGCGCGCGGCGATCTCGACCACGGGGTGGCGGCCGCGCGTCTGTTCGTGCGCAACGCGCCGCTCGCCGTGCGCCTGACGCGCGCCGACCAGCGTGAGCCGATTACGGCCGCGGCAGCCGACGGCGCCGTCACCGCCCCGGTGGCGATCCTGATCGACGCCGGCACGGCAGGGGCGGCAGAGGTGTTCGCGGCGGCGCTGGCCGACAACGACCGCGCGGATCTCGTGGGCGCCCGCTCGATCGGCCGCGCCGCGCGACAGCGACTCGTGAAGCTCCCTGACCAGAGCGGTCTCTGGCTCACCTACGTCCGCTATCTCACGCCGGACAACGATCCGATCCACGAGACCGGCCTCATGCCGGACGTGGAGGTCGAGCAGCCCGAGGTGGAATTCGGCAGCGCCCCATCGACGGTCGACACCGCGCTGCAGAAGGCGCTCGATCACCTCGCACGGAACTGAGCCGGTCGGCGTGCGCGTTTTGCTATACTGACGGTTCGGGTTAAAGCCTGAATTTGCAACAGATAGGCGCGTAGCTCAGTTGGTTAGAGCGCCTCCCTGACACGGAGGAGGTCAGTGGTTCGAGTCCACCCGCGCCTACCAAGCCAACCCCGATAGTTCTTCCATGAGCGACGTGACGATTACGCTGCCGGACGGCTCTACCCGTGCGGTCCCCGCGGGCACGCCTGTCCGCGACGTGGCGGCGGGGATCTCGCCGCGGCTCGCGAAAGCGGCGCTGGCGGCGACGGTCGACGACCGCCTCGTGGATCTGTCGTTTCCCCTGCAGCGCGACGCGCGGGTGCGCATCGTCACGGCCGACAGTCCCGAGGCGCTCCAGCTCTATCGGCACAGCACGGCGCATCTGCTTGCGGCGGCCGTCACGCAGCTCTTTCCCGGCACGCAGTGCGGCATCGGTCCGGCGACGGACGAAGGATTCTTCTACGACTTCGTCGTGCCGCGTCCGTTCGTCCCCGCGGACCTCGACGCGATCGAACAGAAGATGCGCGAGCTGGCGCAGCAGGACCTGCCGTACGAACGGCAGATGTGGCCGCGCGAGGAGGCGAAGCGCTTCTTCGGCAGCCGCGGCGAGCCGCTGAAGGTGCAGCTCATCGAGGAGAAGACCGAAGGACAGTCCGAAGTCTCGTGCTACACGATCAAGGACCGCGACACGTTCGTCGACTTCTGCGTCGGCCCGCACGTCCCGTCCACCGGCAGGCTGAAGGCGTTCAAGCTGCTCAGCACGTCGAACGCCTACTGGAAGGGGGACGCGCGCAACCAGCCGATGCAGCGGATCTACGGCACGGCGTTCTTCTCGGAACAGGCGCTGCAGGACTACCTGCGGCGCCTCGAGGAAGCCAAGACGCGCGACCACCGGAAGATCGGCCGCGACCAGAAGCTGTTCATGTTCCATCCGTGGGCGCCGGGCGCGACGTTCTGGCTCGCAAAGGGCGCGGTGCTCTGGAACACGCTTGCCGACTACATGCGGGGCGTGCTGTTCCCCGCCGGGTACGTCGAGGTGAAGGCGCCGCTGATTTTCAACAGGGCGCTCTGGGAGACGTCCGGCCACTGGCAGCACTACCGGCAGAACATGTTTACCGTCGAGAGCGAAGGCGAGCAGATGGGCCTCAAGGCGATGAACTGCCCCGGCCACATGCTGATCTTTGCGAGCGAGGTCCGCAGCTATCGGGATCTGCCGCTGCGGCTGCACGAGCAGACGCCTCTGCACAGAAACGAGGCGTCGGGCGTACTGTCGGGCCTGACGCGCGTCCGGCAGTTCAGCCAGGACGACGCGCACTGTTTCGTGATGGAGTCGCAGATCGGCGAAGAAGTGGAGCGGGTGTTGCGGCTCGTCCAGCGCGTGTACGGAGACTTTGGGTTGAGGCCCGAGCTCAAGCTCGCGACGCGGCCGCCCGAGTATCTCGGCACGATCGAGCAGTGGAATCACGCAGAAGCGGAGCTGAAGCGTGCACTCGAAGCCGTCGGCGAGCCCTTCACGCTCAACGAGGGCGACGGCGCGTTCTACGGACCGAAGATTGACTTCGATGTCACGGATGCGATCGGGCGGAAGTGGCAGTGCGCGACGATCCAGCTCGACTACCAGATCCCCGAGCGCTTCAACCTGAAGTACATCGGCGCGGACAACGCCGAGCATCGGCCGGTCGTAATCCACCGTGCGATCTTCGGCAGCTTCGAGCGCTTTATCGCGCTCCTCATCGAGCACTTCGCCGGTGCGTGGCCGCTCTGGCTCGCGCCGCTGCAGGCGGTCGTGCTGCCGATCGCTGACCGGCATCTGGCGTACGCGGCGGCGGTGCGCGAGCGGCTCGCGGCGGGCGGGCTGCGCGTCGAGCTCGACGAGCGCCAGGAGAAGATTGGCTATAAGATCCGAGAGGCGCAGTTGCAGAAGGTCCCTTACATGCTCGTCATCGGGGACCGCGAGGCGGCGGACGGCACGGTGTCGGTGCGGAGCCGGTCGGGCGGCGACCTCGGGCCACGATCCGTCGACGCGTTCATGGCGGACGCGCGCGGCGAGATTCAGCGGAAGGACCTGGGTGCGCCGGCGCAGCCCGCTGAGAAACAGCCGGCTTAAGAGGCGGGGCTCCCGACGCGCGCACTGCGCGCGGTCGGGGTGCCAATAGGAGGCGTTATCGCTTACGACCGTTCGCCCCGACGTGACGATCGCGTTCGCATCAACGAGCGCATCCGGGTCCGCGAGATCCGCGTGATCGACGAAACCGGCCAGCAGCTCGGCATCATGCCTCCTCCCCAGGCGCTTGCCATCGCGAAGCAGAAGGGCCTCGACCTGGTCGAGATCTCTCCGACGGCAGTGCCGCCGGTCTGCCGGATCATGGACTTCGGCAAGTACCAGTATCAGGAGCAGAAGCGATCGCGCGAGGCCAAGAAGCACCAGCGCGTGATCGACGTCAAGGAAATCAAGTTCCGGCCGAAGGTCGACGAGCACGACTATCAGTTCAAGAAGAAGCACATCGAGCGCTTCCTCGCCGACGGCGACAAGGTGAAGGCGACGATCTTCTTCCGTGGGCGCGAGATGGCGCACCCGGACATCGGCCGCCGCATCCTCGAGCGGCTGATGAACGAGCTGGCGGAGGTGGCGATGCCCGAAACGACGCCGAGGCTCGAGGGCAACCAGATGCACGTCATCCTGTCGCAGCGCACGGGCCGCAAGTCGGGCGCGAGGCCGAAGCCGCAGGAGGCGGCCGCGGCGGAAGAGTAACAACAGACGACAGACAAGAGACCAGAGACCGAGATGCCCAAGCTCAAGACGCATCGGGGCGCCGCGAAGCGCTTCAAGAAGACCGGCACCGGGAAGATCCTGCGCGCCGCCGCGTTCAAGCGCCACATCCTGACGAGCAAGACAACGAAGGTGAAGCGCCACATGCGGAAGCAGCGCGAGGTCGCGCCGCAGGATGCCGCAAAGCTCAATCGCATGCTGCCCTACAAGTAGGCAGTAGGCAGTAGGCAGTTCACAGCAAGGACACGATCAATGCCGAGAGTGAAACGGGGAACGGTTCGCCGCGCCAAGCGCAAGAAGCTGCTGGCGCGCGCGAAGGGCTACTACCAGACGAAGAGCAAGCTGTACCGCGCCGCGAAAGAAGCGGTCGATACCGCCGGCAAGTACGCGTACGTCGGCCGCAAGAACAAGAAGCGCGATTTCCGCCGGCTCTGGATCGTGCGGATCAACGCGGCCGCGCGCGAAAACGGTCTCACCTACGCGCAGTTGATGCGGGGACTGAAGGCGGCCGGCGTCACCATCGACCGCAAGATGCTGGCCGACATGGCCGCGACGCAGTCCGCAGCGTTCGCCAAGGTGGCGGCGCAGGCCAAGGCCGCGCTCCCCGCCCAGGCGAATGCCTGACACCGCCGTCCGGACGGCCATCGACATGCTGCGCGCGGACTTCCGCGCGCAGCTGGCCGCCGCCACCACCGATCGCGATCTCCAAGCACTCGACGCCGCGTTCCTGAGCCGCAAGAGCGGATCGGTCACCGCCCTGCTCAAGCAGGTAGGGACCGTGCCGCCGGAGGAACGCCGCGACTTCGGCCGGCTCGTCAACGCGCTCAAGTCCGAGATCGAATCGGCCATCGAGGCAAAGCGGGCCGCCGTCGCCGCGACGCGCCGCCCCGCCGGCGCGATCGACCCGACGCTCGGCAGTCGGCCGATGCCGATCGGCCGCATTCATCCGCTGATGCGAGTCCGCCAGGAGGTCGAGGACATTTTCGCGCGGATGGGCTACGAGATCCTCGAAGGCCCCGAAGTCGAAGACGACTACCACAACTTCGAAGCGCTCAACATGCCGCCCGATCATCCTGCGCGCGATATGCAGGACACGCTCTATCTGGGCGTGCCGATCGCCGGCGGCACGTGGGGCGCGCACCGGGGCCGCGTGCCCGAGGCGCAGGTTCGCGCGGCGACGCTCCTCCGCACGCACACGTCGGCGATGCAGATCCGGTACATGAAGACGTTTCCGCCGCCGATCCGGCTGATCGTGCCCGGCCGCGTGTACCGCCGCGACCAGCTCGATCTCAGCCACACGCCGATGTTCCAGCAGTTCGAAGGCCTGGTTGTCGGCCGCGGCGTGACACTCGCGGATCTGAAGGGGACCTTCGAGGCGTTGCTGCGGGATCTCTTCGGCGACGTGCGCGTACGCCTGCGTCCCAGCTTTTTTCCGTACACCGAGCCGAGCGCCGAGGTCGACATCAGCTGCCAGAGCTGCAAGGGCGCCGGCTGCGGTACGTGCAAGCACACCGGCTGGCTGGAGATTCTCGGCAGCGGCATGGTGCATCCGGCGGTGTTCGAGGCGGTCGGCTACGACCCCGAGGCGGTCACCGGCTTCGCCTTCGGCATGGGGATGGAGCGGGTCGCGATGCTGAAGTACGGCGTCGACGACATCCGCCTCTTCTACGAGAACGACCTCCGCTTCCTGGAGCAGTTTCCGCTGTGAGGCTCCTGCTGTCCTGGCTGCGCGAGTTCGTCGACGTCGCCGGCTCCGCCGAGGAGGTCGCGCGTACGATGTCGACGCGCGGGTTTGCGGTCGAAGGGATAGAGGCCGTCGGCAAAGACGCCGTGATCGACTTCGAAGTTACGGCGAATCGACCTGACTGCATGTCGGTCGTCGGCATGGCGCGCGAAGTGGCGACGGCGTACGGGCTGAAGGTGCGGACGCCGGGTCCACGACTCGCCGCATCACGCTCGCCGCGCGGACGTGACGGGTCTGCGCCACGATCCTCAACCCTCTCCCTCACGATCGAGAACCCGGACCTCTGCCCGCGCTACGTCGGTGCGGTGGCGGACGTCGCGGTCCGTCCCTCCCCCACGTGGATGCAGCAGCGGCTCGAGGCCGCCGGTATCCGGCCCATCAGCAATATCGTCGACGTGACCAACTACGTGCTGCTCGAACTGGGGCAGCCGATGCACGCCTTCGACTACGCGCGGCTGGCCGGCGGGCAGATTCGCGTGCGTACCGCGCACCCGGGCGAGACGCTGCGCACGCTGGACGGCCAGGTTCGGACGCTCTCTCCCGAGATGCTGGTAATCGCGGATGCGGAACGCGCGACCGCCGTGGCGGGCGTGATGGGCGGCGGCGACTCGGAGGTGAGCGGGACGAGCAAGACGATCGTGCTCGAAAGCGCCTACTTCAACCCGCTCTCGGTGCGCCGCACGAGCAGGAAGCTCGGACTCAGGACCGAAGCGAGCATGCGCTTCGAACGCGGCGCGGATCCCTCGCTACCTGCCGAGGCGATGCAGCGCGCGCTCCACCTGATCGAGAGGATCGGCGCCGGACGCGCGCGCGGCGGGCTGATCGACCGCTGTCCTCGGCGCATCAGGCCGTCGGTCCTGCGTCTGCGCCGCGAGAAGATCGCGGGGCTGCTCGGGGCGGCCATCCCGGACCGTGACGTTCGCCGCATCCTCGAGCGTCTCGGCTTTGCCCTCGCTCCGGCGGCAGGTGGCTGGCGCGTGGCCGTACCCACCCGCCGCGTCGACGTGCTGCGCGATGTCGACCTCATCGAGGAGGTCGCGCGCCACTACGGCTTCGATCGGCTGCCGGCGACGTTCCCCGCCCTGACGTCGGCGCCGCCGCCCGTCGATCCACGGATCCAGCGAGCGCGTCATCTGCGGTCGACACTTACGGCGGCGGGCTTCTTCGAAGCGGTGACCTTCGGGTTCATCGCGGAGCACGCCGCGATGCCCTTTGTCGCGAGCGACGACCTCGTGCCGATCGCCAATCCGCTGTCGGAGCTGTTTGCCGTGCTGCGGCCATCGCTCCTGCCGGGGCTCGTCGATGCCGTGGCGCACAACCGCCGGCGAGAGCAGCGCGACGTGCGTCTGTTCGAGCTCGGCGCGCGCTTTACGCGGTCCAATGGCGAGCGGCAGGCCGTCGGCTGCGTCTGGACCGGAGCGGCAGCCCCGGAACACTGGAGCGGATCCGGGCGCGACGTCGACTTCTTCGATATGAAGACAGTGGTCGCGCGCGTCTGTCAGACTGTCGGCGTCGACGTCAGAACCGAAGCGACGGATGTGCGATGGCTGATGCCTGGCCGGGCGGCCGCGGTGGTCGTCAATGGCACGCGGGTCGGCCTCCTCGGTCAGCTCTCGGACGCGCTGGCGGATGCGCATGGACTCCCAGGCAGCGATCCGGTCTACGCGGCGGAGGTCGATCTCGACGCGCTCGCGCCCGCGGCCGCCCGGCGCACGGTGCGCGTGGAGCCGCTGCCGCGGTTCCCGTCGGTCGTGCGTGACATCTCGATGTTGATCGACGACACGCTGGCGGCCGCCGACGTCCATCGCACGATTCGCGACGCGGCGCCGCCGACGCTCGTCCGCATCGGCGAGTTCGACCGCTATCAGGGGAAGGGTATTCCTGAAGGGAAAGTCAGCCTGTCGCTGCGTCTGACTTTCCGGGCATCTGACAGAACCCTCACCGACGCCGAAGTCCAGGACGCGATGCAACGCGTCCTCGGCGCGCTCAGCGAGCGACACGGCGCGGTTCAACGATAGTTGTCAGTTGTCGGTTCGTTCAACCGTGTTACCATCACACGCGAGGCGGGACGGATGGCGAAGCAAGTGGTGGCACGTACGGTCGATCTCGAGCCCATCGATCGGCTCGAGGAGAAGGTGAAGCTTCTCGTGAACGTCGTGACGCGGCTCCGCGCCGAGCAGGCGAAGGCGGCGGAAGAGCACGCGCGGCTGACGCAGGAGATCGAGGCGCTGCGTGCGCGTCTGGCCGACGCGCAGGGCGTCAACACGGAGCTCGATGTGCTGCGCCACGAACGCGAGACGATTCGTCAACGCGTCGCCGAGATGCTGTCCCACCTCGAGGCGCTGTAATCTCGCATGGCCGGCGTCGTTACCGTCGACATCGGCGGCCAGCGGTATCCGATCCGAAGCGGCCTCGAACCGGCGTACGTCATCGAGCTCGCCGCCTACGTCGACCAGAAGATGCGCGCCGCCTCCGAGGCGGCGCCGACCACCGATATGCTCAGCCTGGCGATTCTCGTCGCGCTCAATCTCGCGGACGAGGGCTTCCGCGCCCGGCAGCACGCCACGACCTCGAACGGCGAGCTCCACGAGCGCACGCTGCGGCTGGAGCAGCTCGTCGACCAGGCCCTTGGCGCGCTGTAACTTCCATTACATCAGTTACTTACACGTCTTGACCCGGCCCCGGCCGCAGACTAAGATCGCCACAGCTCCTGCTTTGCTCGTGATGGTTTCGGAGGCTCGTCTGAGCCAACGTTAAACCCCAAGCGAGCCGCGAGGACGCGCGGTGTGCATGCCTCCGTGGCGAGGAAGCCTGAAGCGCGGCCCACAACAGCGGTTCCACCTGCTTTCGCAGGTTCATTCGACCTCCCCACACGGCAAAGCGGGGCTGCCTTCCCCCTGTTCAGTTTGTCCAGTCGCACCATCGCGGACCTCGGCGAGCGCGCCCTCATCGAACGCATCACGGCGCGGCTGTCGCGGCCTGCATGGCTTGTCGTGGGTCCGGGTGACGATGCGGCGGTCGTGGAGCCGGAGCGCGGCGCGCTCGACGTCTTCACGACCGACGTGCAGGTCGAAGGCGTGCACTTCGATCGCGGGTTCGTGGCGCCAGATGCGATCGGGCATCGCGCCCTGGCCGTGAACCTCAGCGATCTGGCGGCGATGGGTGCGCGGCCGCGCGCGGCGCTGTTGTCGCTCGTGCTGCCCGACGCACTCGACGTGACCACGATCGACGGGCTGCTCGACGGGTTGCTGGCGCTCGCCGACGCGCACCGCGTCGCCGTCGTTGGCGGCAATATCTCGCGATCGCCCGGACCGCTCGTCGTCGACGTGACCGCCATCGGCGCGGTGCCCCGGCGGCGGATTCTGACGCGATCGGGCGCGCGTCCCGGCGACGGGGTATACGTAACCGGGACGATCGGAGACGCCCTGGTGGGGCTGGAGTCCCTGCAGGATGGAGGCGCGCAAACGATGCATGAACAGGAGCAGCGGTATCTGCGTCCGGAGCCACGCGTGCGCGCGGGGTGGATGCTCGCGAGCCACCGCGCGGCGTCCGCGTGCATGGATTTGAGCGACGGGATGGCCGATGCCGTTCGGCAGGTGGCGGCGGCCTCCGGTGTCGGCATCGAGCTCGATGCGGCCGCGCTGCCGATTCCCGATGCCGTGCGCCGCTGGCACGATGCGCGCGGACGTGACGCGGTGGCCGCCGTGCTTCATGGCGGCGACGATTACGAGTTGCTGTTTACATCGCGCCCAGCACATCGCGGGCGGCTGCGCGGCGCCGAGCGGGCGCTCCGCGGCCTGCCGGTTACGCGGATTGGGGTCGTCACGCGCGAACCCCGTCTCGTGGTGCGCACAGGGACAGGCCGGCGCGAGCTGCCCGCGGGGTTCGAACATTTCCGATGACGCGTCATCTCATCTCGCGGTCCCTCTGGCGCAAGCTGGCGGTCATGTGCGTCGCCTGCCTGGGTTTCGTCCTTCTCTACGAAGTCAGCATGTTCGACTCACGCGAGACGACGCCCCAGGGCGTTGTCGATCCGACGCTGCCGGCGGCCGGCTCCAGGACCGTCTTTACGGCGACGGCGTACTGCAAAGGGAAGACAACCGCGTCTGGCGTCGGCGTGCGCACGGGCATTGCCGCATCCGACCCCTTCATCCTGCCCGTCGGGAGCGTCGTGAACATCGCGACCGATATCGCGAAATACAACGGCGTCTATACGATCATGGACACCGGGCCGCGGGTGCAGGGGCGCCTGCTCGACATTTACATGTGGAGCTGCCACGAGGCGCTGGCATTCGGCCGGCGCCCCGTGGAGGTTACCGTCCTGCGCCTCGGGTGGAACCCGAGAGCGAGCACACCCAGTCTGGTCGACCGGCTCTTCCGCCGCCGTGAAGCCGCGCGGGCGGCGGCCCCCCTGACGCCGGAAGGTGCGAAGGTGGTTGAAGGTGCGAGTGGTGAGGACGGTGCGTCCGGGAGTACGACGTTCGATGGTGCGTCGTTAGACGGTGCCCCGGCGCCAGGCACCGGACCCTCGCACCTCGCACCCTCGGACGCACCGTCGCACGTCGAACCCTCGCACCTCGAACAGGCGCCCGTCGCACCGGCGCCCGCCGCGCCGGCGCCGGTGTCGCCGGTATCCGCGCCCTGATCAGGCGCCGGAGATGTCGATCTTCCGGCCTCGGCGCGTTTCGGGCGACGGCGCCTGGACGGTCACCTCGAGCACGCCGTTATTGAACTTGGCCTTCGCCGAGTCGGCGATGGCGCCTGGCGGCAGCGGCACGACGCGGTAGAAGGTGCCGTAACTCCGCTCGCTCCAATACATCCCCTCGTCCTCGCCGTGCTCGTCGTGCTTCCGTTCGCCGCGGATCGTGATCGAATCGTCGCCGATTTCCACCGACAGATCGTTGCGCGTCATCCCCGGGACGTCCGCCCGGATGATGAATTCGTTGCCGCGCTGGAACGCGTCGACCGCCGGCGTCCAGTCAGCCGCGCCGGCGGCCCGTGACACGGAGGCAAACGGCGATCCCCAGCTGCCGCCCGTTCCGAAGCGGCTGAACCAGCGATCGATCTGGTCCTGCATCTGACGCATCAGGCCCCAGGGGCCGTACGAGTATTCCGACGGGTCCCATCGGCGCGGCTGGGTCTGCTCCGACTGGCGGCGGGTCGTCGGAACGTCTGAAGAAGTACGAGCCATTGCGCGCCCTCCTTTCAGCCGACATTGACGGCCGTATCGAATCGAATCCGGATGATCGAGCCGGCGGGCAGGTGGACGTCCTTCCCCTCGGTCGCCGCGATCGCGCCGCCGGCGCCGATCACCGCACCGAGAATGGCGCCCTTGAGGCCGCCCAGCAGGCCGCCGACGACGCCGCCGACGCCTGCACCAGCGCCAATCGTGCCGGTCTCCTCACGGATGCCGCCGCTCTCGAACACCTGCGTCGCCATGGCGCGCATCGGGATCTCGCGACCGCGCACGACGATCTGATCGAATGATAGGGTCAGGCTGCCGGCGCGCTCGATCCGTCCGGGGCGCTTCACGTCCGAGACGACGCCGCGCACGATCGAGCCCGCGGGGACGAGGACGCGGCCGTCCTGCATGAGCTCGACCAGCGTGGTCGCCTCGAAGCGCTGCTCCACCGTTGACGTCTCCGAGCTCAACGAGCTCTGGAGCCGGACGTCGAGCTCCTGACCGACAGGAATGACGCCGCGCTCGCTCGATTGGACCTGTGCGGGACCGGGTGGCGGTGGCGGCGCCGCCGTGGGTGTCGATTCTCTCGTCGCCCCGCACGCCGCAGTGGCGAGCGCACCCACGAGGGCAAACGTACACATTGATCGCGGTGTGCGAATGTTCATCGGGAACCTCCGATACCGCCGAAGCAACGGAGGTGCCGGCTCGCAGCTTACGGATGGGTCAACGTCGTGCGGGCGTGCGCCCGCAGCAGGTCGCGGACTTCCTGGTCGGTCGTCTGATCGAAGTCGCGATACCACTGGCCCACCGCCGCAAACGGCTCAGGCGTCCGCGCGCAGACGACCTCATCGGCGATCGCGGACAGCTCGTCACAGGTCTGCGGAGCGCCCACCGGCACGGCCACGACGACGCGTGCCGGACGCCGGAGCCGTACTGCCTGCACCGCGGCGCGCATCGTCGACCCCGTCGCGAGGCCGTCGTCGATGAGAATCACCGTGCGGCCGTCGACGGGAGCGGCCTCACGTCCCTCGCGGTACGCCGACTCCCGGCGCTCGAGCTCGCGCTGTTCTTCGCGCGCGACCGCGTCGATGTCCGCGTTGGTAATCCCGTACCACCGCACGACGTCGTCGTTGAGCACGCGAACGCCGCCTGACGCGATCGCGCCCATGGCGAGCTCGCGGTGCCCCGGTGTGCCGAGCTTCCGGACGAGGAAGAGGTCGAGCGGCGCACCGAGCGCCTGGGCCACCTCGAACGCCACGGGCACGCCGCCACGCGGCAGCGCGAGCACGAGCACGTCGTCTCGATTGGCGTAGTGCTGGAGCTCCGCTGCAAGCGCGCGTCCGGCTGCGCGTCGATCCTCGAACGGCCGATCGTCGTCGCTGTCAGTCCACATGGCCATCCTCATACGCCGACCGGATAAGTCTTCGGCAGGTCGGCCTCCTCCTGTGACCACCGTTCGAGCGGGACGAGCGCCGTCGTCGTATCGATGTGGACGACGGCGTCGAACTGCTCGGGCAGACGCGCCCGGAAGTAATGGCTCGCGCGTTCCGTCTCGGGCCGATAGACGACGCCGATGGCGCGCTCGAGCCGCGGCGAGAGCAGCGCGGGGCGGGCACGCGGATCGTCGAGCAGGAGCACGAAGCGCGGCACGCCGGTGTCATGAAACAAACGCTCGTAGCTGTCAGGCAGCGACGGACGCACCTGACGACGCTCGGCAGGTTCGTCCCAGTCACGGGCGGCCGTCACCGTTCCGGCGTGCGTCGTAAAGCCAATCAGGTAGGCGTCGCGGCCGAACCGCTGGCGCACGAGCTGCCCGAGATTCAACTCGCCCCAGTCGGCCATCTGCGTGGCGCGCGCGTCCCCCAGGTGCGAGTTGTGCGCCCAGACGACGGCTTTGGCGGCGCCGCCGCGTCCGCGGCGCCAGTCCATCAGCGCCTCGAGCGTCTCCAATCATATGCGTATCGCGAAGGTTCCATGATTCGGCGCGATCGCCGAACATCGCACGATAGTACTGCTCCGCGTTGCGCACGAGACGCGCGTTCTGCTCGGCAAAGAAGTACTCCTCCGCGGCAACCTGTCCGTCGCGCCTGGCGTACTCGGCGGCACGCCGGCGCAGCTCGACGAGCTGCGCGACCACGTGGTCCTCGCACGACTCGGACAGGCCCAGGCTGGCAATATAGCCGTAGCTGTGCACGTCACCGCCGAACTGCTCGAAGCACGCGTAACGCTCGCGGGCCCGTTGCGCCGCGGCGGGATCCACGGTCGCGAGATAGCCGAGCACCGCTTCGATGGAGGTGTGAAGGCTATAGAGATCGAGCCCGTAGAAGCCGATGCGCGCCGCGGCGGGCCGTGCGCGGTTGAACCCGCGCAGCCAGCCGAGAAACGCCACGACGACGTCGTTGCGCCACATCCAGCGTGGGAAGCGCGTAAAGCCGTCCAGCGCCCCGGCCGCGTCCACCTCGTCCGATTGGAGACGCACCCATCGACCGGCACGGGCCGCATCCGGCCAGTCCGCTTCGACGGCCACGACATCGAACCCGTGCTGCTCGAGGAGGGCCGCCGTGAGATCGGCCCGAATCTGGTAGAACTCGGCGGTCCCGTGCGAGGCCTCGCCGATCAGCACGACGCGGGCGTCGCCGATCGCCTCGACGAGCGTCTCGACGATCGCGGATTCGTCATCGCCGGATCGCGCCGCCGACCGAACTGCGTCAACGGCCGGGTCGTGTCGCATGGTTGTCCCGACCGGTCGAGTCGGTGCAAGCAGGGTGCCGTTTACGCCCTTGAGGTCGCCGGATTCTCGATGGCGGCGACGCGGGCGGGCTCGGACTGGAACTGCAGCCGGTAGAGCCGATGGTAGATGCCGCGTGCCGCCAGCAGCGCCTGGTGCGTGCCCGACTCCCGCAGCTGGCCCCTGTGCAGCACGAGAATGCGGTCCATTCCTTGGATGGTCGACAGCCGGTGGGCAATTGCGAGCGTCGTCCGGCCGCGCATGATCACCTTCAATGCGTCGCGGATCAGCAGCTCGGTCTCCGTGTCGACGCTGGAGGTGGCCTCGTCGAGGACCAGGATCGGGCGGTCGAACGCCAGCGCCCGTGCGAACGAGAGCAGCTGCTTCTGGCCCACCGACAGCGTGGCGCCGCGTTCGACCACCGGTGTCGCCAGTCCCCGCGGCAGCCGGTCGACGAATACGTTCGCATGTACGGCCTCGATCGCCGCACGCACGGCCTCGTCAATGATGGCCTCGTTGCCGAGGCGGACGTTCCCCGCAATGGTGCCGGAGAAGAGGTGCACGTCCTGCAGCACGAGCCCCACCATGCCCCGGAGATGCGCCAGGTCCATGTCGCGGATATCGACGCCGTCGATCGTGATGCGTCCCTGCTGCACGTCGTAGAACCGCAGGAGCAGGTTGACGATCGTCGTCTTGCCCGCGCCCGTCGCGCCGACGAAGGCGACCCGCTCGCCAGGCTCGACGCGAAACGAGACGTCGCGCAGCACCGGCTCGCCCTCGACGTATGCGAAGGTCACGTGCTCGAACGCAATCGTCCCGCGACCCGATGCCGCAATGGGATGTGCCGGCGACGCGATCCCGACCGGCGTGTCGAGCAGCGTGAAGATGCGCTCGGAAGAAGCCATCGCGCCCTGCAGCACGTTGAACTTTTCCGACATGTCGCTGATCGGGCGGAAGAACCGCTGCGCGTACAGGAGAAACGCGACCAGCGAGCCGAGGGTCAACGTGTCCTGAATCACCCACCCGCCGCCGGCCCAGATGATGAGCGCGGCGGCGAGCGCGCTCACGAGCTCGATGGCGGGATAGAACACCGCATAGAAGAAGATCGACCGCAGGTTGGCGTCACGGTGGTGCCCGTTGATCTCGTCGAAGGCGGCGAAGTCCCGCGCCTCGCGGCGGAACAGCTGCACCGTGCTCATGCCGGTAATCCGCTCCTGCAGAAAGGCGTTGATGCGCGCGATCCACACGCGCACCGTCCGGTACGAGTCGCGGACATTGGAGCGGAACCACTGCGTGATCACCACGATCAGCGGCAGCACAGAGAACGCGACGATCGCGAGCCGCCAGTCCATCCAGACGAGCACCGCCATGATGCCGACGAGCGTGAACACGTCGCCGACGACGGGAACGACGCCAGCGGTGAAGAGCTCGTTCAGCGCATCGACGTCGGTCGTGACGCGCGTCATCAGCCGGCCGACGGGGTTGCGGTCGTAGAAGCGCAAATCGAGCCGGTTCAGCCGACCGTGGATCTGCATCCGCAGATCGAACATGATCCGCTGCCCGATCGTCTGCATCGTCGCGGTCTGCAGGTACTCGAACGCGAAGGAGGCGCACAGCGTGGCGAAGAAGACGACCGCGATCAGCCCGAGCCCCGACAGATCGCCCGCGGGGATGTAGCGGTCGATGACGACCTTCGTCAGGTACGGCGGGACGAGCTCCAGCACGGCGTGCGCCATGATGGCGCCGACCGCCACCGTGACCTGCGCGCGGTAGGGCGCGAGGTACGTCAGCAGCCGACGCATCAGCCGTGCGTCGTACGCCTTGCCGAGGACCTCCTCCTCGTGGACGGACATCACGAGGCCGCCAGCTCGTCTTCGAGGAGCTGCTTGCGGTAGAGCGCGGCATACGCGCCGTTGCGCGCGACGAGCTGTTCGTGCGTGCCGCGCTCGACGATGCGGCCATCGTCGAGCACGAGAATCTGATCCGCGTGGCGGACCGTCGAGACGCGGTGCGACACGAGGATGACCGTCCGCGGACGCATGACCTCGCGGAGCCGGCCGAGAATCTCCTCCTCCGTATACGTGTCGACCGCCGAGACGGCATCGTCCAGGATCAGGATCGGCGGATCGACCAGCAGCGCGCGCGCGATCGCCGTGCGCTGCTTCTGCCCGCCGGAGAGCGTGATGCCCCGTTCGCCGATCAGCGTGTCGTACCCGCGCGGGAACGTCGCGACGTCCTTGTCGAGGCGCGCGACGGCGGCCGCGTGCTCGATCCGCGACCGGGCGTCCTGATCGCCGCGGGCGCCGAACGCCACGTTGTCCGCCAGCGTGGCGGCGAACAGGAACGGCTCCTGCGGGACGAATCCGATGGCGCCACGGAGCACCTGCAGCGGCAGCTCGCAGATGTCGATGCCGTCGACGAACACGGTGCCCCGGGGCGGATCGTGCAGCCGCGGCAGCATGCTGAGGAGCGTCGACTTGCCCGATCCGGTCGCACCGACAATCGCCGTCGTCGTCCCGGCCGGCAGCACGGCCGACACGTCGTGCAGGACGACGCGATCGCCGTAGGCGAACGTCAACCGCCGGAACTCGACGCGCCCGGCCAGGCGAGCGGCGGCCGGCCGCCGCGGCGCATCGGCGTCGACAATTCGCGGCCGGGCGTCGAACACCTCCAGCAGGCGCTTCCACGACGCCATCCCGCGCTGCACCAGGTTCGTCACCCAGCCGAAGGCGATCATCGGCCAGGCGAGCATCATCAGATAGGCGTTGAACGCGACGAGCTCACCGACGGTCATGCGGCCGGCAACGACCTCGCGGCTCCCCATCCAGAGCACGACCAGCGCCCCGATGCCCATGAGGAAACCCATTATCGGGAAGTACATCGCCTCGACCCGGATGAGGCCGCGGTTTCGGCGGACGTACTCCTCGTTGGCGCGTCGGAAGCGTTCGGTCTCGAAGGCTTCCTGGCCGTACGCGCGCACGACCCTGACGCCCGCGAGCGCCTCCTGCGTCACGGCGCTGATGTCGGCGAGCTGCTCCTGGATGCGCTCGAAGCGCCGATGGATGATCGTGCCGAAATACCAGACCGAGATCGACACGAGCGGCAGCGGCGCCAGCGCGACGAGCGTCAGCCACGCGTCGATCGAGATCATCAGCGCGACGGCGACGACGCACGTCAGGCCGGTGTTGACCGAGTACATGATCGCCGGGCCGATCATCATCCGCACGGCGCTCAGGTCGTTGGTCGCGCGCGACATCAGATCGCCGGTGCGGTGATGCTGGAAGTAGGCGAGATCCAGCTGCTGAAGGTGCGCGAAGAAGTCGTTGCGGATCGCGTACTCGATCTGCCGCGACGCACCGATGATGATCCGCCGCATCAGAAACCGGAAGGCGCCGCCCACCGCCGCCAGACCGAGGACCGCCGACGCATAGAAGCGGACCTTCTGCGCGTCGACGCCGCGCTCGAGGTCGTCGACCGCGAGCTTCAGCACCCATGGGCTCGCGAGAGCGACCGTTGTCGTGGCGAAGACGCAGGCGAGGCCGATCAGGAACGACCGGCGATGCTGAAGGAGATAGGCCAGCAGCCGCCGCCGAGGGGACATGTCGTCCACAGTATAGTGCGCCGCCGTCTAATGACCGGCGCGCATCATGCCGATAAGCGGCGCATGCGACACAGACTGTCTCTGTCTGCCTGCGGCGTGCTGCTGGCGCTGATCGCCACGCCTGCCGCTGCGCAGGCGCCCAACGATCAGATCGTGGAGCTCGGCCTCACGTTCTTCCGGCCGTCTCCCGAGCTGACGCTCTCGACCGACGCGCTCGCCGGATCGAGCATCAACGAAATCGACTTCGTGCAGGAGTTCGGCATCGAAGACAAGTCGTTCCCGCAGTTCCGCGCCGCGCTGGGACGGAGCCACAAGTTCCGCGTCAGCTACGTGAAGTTCAGCTACGACCAGGACGCGGTGATCCGCCGGACGTTCACGTTCCAGGGGCGGACGTTCACGATCAATACGCCCGCCACGGCGGACATCACGTGGGATCTCTGGACGCTGGGGTATGAATGGGACTTCGTCTCACGCGATCAGGGCTACGTCGGCGTGATCGCCGACCTCAAGTACAACAAGGTCGAGGCGGCGATTACCAGCCCGGCGCTGGCGTCCGCGGCCACCGCCGACACGACGGCACCGGTGCCGACGATCGGCGTCGTCGGTCGAGGCTATCTCGGCTCGATGGTCTCGGTTGGCGGCGAGTTCGGCGGCCTCAAGATCAGCTCGGGCGACTTCGACGTCAAGTTCACCGACTTCGACATCAACGCCACCATCATCCCGTTCCCCCGGATTGGAATCGGCGCACAGGTCGGCTACCGGTCGGTCATCGCCGACTACATCGTGGACGAAGATACGGGCGACCTGAAGATGCAGGGGGCGTACTTCGGGTTCATCGCGCGCTTCTAGGCTTTCGCGCGACCACCATCAGCGAACTGCCAAACGGCATGGGGACGCTGCGCGCCAGCGCCGCCTCCCCTGTCACAATGGCCGTCAGGAACGCATTGATCGGCGCCGGCGGTACGGTGAGATCGTCGTCGCCGCGCGGCACGCGCCACAGCCGCTGCACCCGCTGCGCCATGCGCACCGCGAGCATCAACGGCAGCAGCGACGCAAAGAGAAACGCGATGCGGACCGGCTCGAGTCCGGCCTGCTCGAGCAGCGCGGCAATCCGCGCCGGCGTGTAGCGGCGCAGTTCTCCCCAGACGTCGCTGTGATCGCCGCGCATGAAGTCGAGCGCCGTCACGTTCAGCACCGCATGGCCGCCCGGCTTCAGGACGCGCGCGACTTCGCGCACGGCGCGCCGATCGTCGTGGACGCTCTGCAACACATCGAAAGAGGTCGCCAGATCGAAGGTCCCGGACGCGAACGGGATCTGCTCCATATTGGCGCGCACGAGCGGACGGCCGCCGACGCGCGCCCGCCGCATGGCATCGACGTCAAGGTCGAACCCGAACGTGCGGCCGTAGGGAGCGAGCATCGTCCGCAGGTTGTAGCCCGTCCCGCATCCGCAGTCGAGAATGTGGAGGTCGCGGCGGCCGTCGGCAATCCGCCGAATGGCCGGGCCGGCGTAGGCGCGGAATCCCTGGAACCAGAAATGCCTCGGCTCGGCGGCGGCCGTCAGCTCGAGGAGATCGCCCATCCCGTCAGCGAGCGGCCGTCGTCGCGGTCACGAGCCCGCCGCCGTACAGGCGCCGGTAGTCGTCGGCCGTCCCGAGGATGCGCTTGACGTAATTCTGCGTCTCCTGAAACGGAATGTCGTCGATGAACTCGTCCTGCGTCAAATTGGGACGCTCCGTAATCCAGCGCGCCACGCGGTGTTCGCCCGCGTTGTAGCCGGCCAGCGCGAAGTGCGCGCCGCCGAAGCGATCCATGAGATCGCGGAAGTAGCGCATGCCGAGCCGGATGTTCGTCTCCGGCTGCGTCAGCGTCGCGGGCGAAAAGCGGATGCCGAGCTTTGCCGCGTAGCGGCGACCGGTGGCAGGAATCAGCTGCATGAGCCCGACGGCATTCGCCGCTGACCGCACGTCGGGCGTGAACGTCGATTCCTGCGAGATGAGAGCAGCCATCAGATACGGATCCAGCCGGTGCGCTTCGGCGTACTTGCGGATGAGCGGCCAGTAATCGAGCGGAAAGACCACGCGCAGGACGTCGGTCGGCAGCCGCTCACCCCCGGCGGCCATGAAGTGCGGATAGGCGCGGCGCATCAGCGTGATCCCGCCGCGCACGTCAGCAAACCGATCGGTCGATTCGCCCGACAGGCCGCGGCGCTGGCGCACCCAGGCGGCGGTCGCCAGAAGCGGCGCCGAGTCGCCCCATCGCTTGCGTGCGTACTCGACCTCGTCCAGGGCGAGATCGTACAGCTCGACGCCGACGAGCGCCCGGATCAACCCGTCCGTCGGGACGATCGGCGCGTGCGCCGCGGCCGTATCGATTCGGAGCGCCGGCGTGACCGGCGCAGCGCCGCGGTCGCGCAAGATCGCCGACGCCAGACGGCCGTAGTACGAGTTCAGGTAATCGGTGACGACGACGCGATAGAGCGCGAGAGCGGCATCGGCATGGCCCACGCGATCGCGGGATCGGGCCGCCCAGTACAGCCACGAGGGCCGAAAATCGGCGCGCGGCGACGCGGCGGCGGCCTGCTCGAACGTCTGCGCGGCCTCGCCGTACTGCCCCTGCTTGTAGGCGCGCCAGCCGACGCGCCACGCCGCGCGATCGGCGTGGCGGCCGCGCGGAAACCGCTGCAGCAGCTCCCGCAGCACGATATCGGCCGCCTCCTCGTCGTCCTGGCGGACGTAGTGCGCCGCGAGATCGTTGAGCGCCTCTTCGGCCCAGCTGCTATCCGGATGATCGGCGACGAGCCGACGGACCAGTGAGACGAATGAGGGGTGGTCGCCGAGCCCCCGCGTCGCCGACAGGTAGATGTACTTCGCTTCGGCCTCACGCGCCCCGCCATCCACGAGCGGCCGCACCAGATCGCGGGCGGCGCGATGCCGTCCCAGCTGATACTCGCACGACGCCAGTCGGAGGGTGACGAGCTCGCGATCGTCGCCCGTCGCGACCGGCGCGAGCTCCGCGTACGCCGGTCTCGCCTGCGCCCAGCGGCGCGCGCCGAAGAGCCGCTCGGCCCGATCCAGCTCCAGCCTGAAGCGATCGGGTGGAATCAGCGCCGCCGTCTGCAGCCGCTCGATCGCCTCCTGCGCGGCGACCGCCTGGTCGCTGAGCGGAAACTCGTAGTACACGCGATGAAATGCGCGCACCGCGCGGGCCGGATCACCGGCCGCCTCGTATGCGCGGCCAAGACGGAGCCAGACCTCCTCGGGCGCAATCAGCGTGTCGTCGCTCAGATCGGAAAGAACGGCCGCGGCCCGGCTCGCCTCGCCGCGGCCGAGCGCCGCCTCGGCCATCCGGACGGGCGCGGCCTCCTCGAGGAATCCGACCACCCGGTCGTCAATCGCGTCGAGCGCCTCTTCGGCGGCCTCGAACTGCTTCAGACCGAGCAGCGCCAGACCCGTGTAATAGCGGCTGTACGACGCCAGCGGCGTTGACGCCAGATCGGCGCCCCGCACGAGCGGCAGCCCCGAGGCGAAGTCGCCTTTGGCGATCAGCCGCACCCCGCGCGCGAACCGTGCGGCCGCGGATTCTGCGGACCGACGACCACCGGGGCCGCCGAGCGCAGATTCAGGCACGAGCCAGTACTGCGAGGGATGACTCGGCAGCAGCGGATGGCTCGTGGCGGCGAGGCCCGTCGCGGCGACGTCGCCGGTCGGACGCTGCGCGGCTCCCGCGCCGTCGCCGGCAGCGATGACGAGGGCAAGCCCGACCAGGTGCATGCGACGGGCGTGAGTCACCGAACCCGGCCCTCACGAATCAGAAACAGGCCGGCGCGATCGGCATATGCCGTCGAGGCGTCCACGAGCGCCCCCGGGACATCGGCGAGCGACGCCGCGCGGTCGAGCGACTCAGCCGCAGCGGCCCGGCTCGTGGTCGCCGCATCGGACAGCTCGTGCGTGAGGGTCCGCGGCTCGAGCTCGAGGCGTTCGCGCGCGTCCGCCAGCGCGCGATCGAGCGCGTCGTGAAAGCGTTCGTTCATCGACACGATGCGCTCAATTATACGGCACGGTCGATGCACGCTCGTCCGTGCGGAGAATGACCATGATTCGAGCTCTGCTGCGGATCATCCTGCTCATCATCGTCGTCGCGGCGATCGCGGCGTTCTTCTTCGGGTACCGGCTGGCGGATCGCGGCCGCACCGACACGGAGCATGCCGTTGGGACGACGGGCGGCGCGACGGTGGAGCGCGATCGGCGGGACGGGATCGATTTGGATCGCGCGCGCGAGACGGGCGCGCGGATCGGCGAGAGCGTCGCCGTCGGCGCGAGCCGGGCCGAGCGCCTCGCGCGTGACGCCGGGCTCACCGCCAAGATCAAATCGAAGATGGCGCTCGACGATCTCGTGAAGGCGCGCACGATCGACGTCGACACGATCGACGGCGCCGTGACGCTCAGCGGGGCGGTGGCGTCGGCGGCCGAACGCGAGCGGGCCGTCCAGCTCGCGCGCGAGACCGAGGGTGTTTCGACGGTGACCGATCGGCTGACGATCGAGCGCTAGAGCCTCGGCGATACAATGCGCGCGTGCCGGTCAACAAACGTCGACGCGCGTTTCTGACCGCTGTCGTCACGGCCGCGGCGTTCGTGCGCCACGGCATGGCGCAGACGGAGGCCGAGCGCCTGGTCGCCGCCATGCAGGACGGCGGCAAGATTATCTATTGGCGCTATCCGCCCACAGGCGGTCTCGATCGGGCGCGCGAGGTCGGACGCGCGATGTACGCCATGCGCGTCCCACTGAACGATATCGTCGCCAGTCCGGCGATGCAGGCGCGCCGGATTGCCGAAATCGCGTTCGGTGAAGACCGTCTGCGGACCGCCGCGGAGATCGGTCCATTGCTCCGCACGATCCCCGGTCCTGGCATGAACCGGGTCATCGTGGGCGATCGCTCGGCGCTCGAGATGGCGGCGGAACGGCGCTTCTCCGATGCCGTGCTTCCCGAAGCCGCGATGGCTGTCTTTCTGCCCGGCCCCGCTCCGCACCTGCTCGGGACGATTTCGGCCGAACGCGTCATCGCGTCGGCGAAGGCGAGGGGGGCGCTGTGAGCGATGCGAGAGTGCGACGGGGCGACGGGGCGACGGGGCGACGGTGCGTCCGACGGTGCGATGGTGCAGGGTGCCTATCGAGCCTGAGCACTGGCAACATCTTGGTGTCCCCGCCACCTGCCAGTTGGAGTCGAACAGTCTCATGGCTCAGGGCGAACGTCGAGACGCCAGACGATGAGCACGTCTACGCGTCGGCCTCGTTCCCAGTCAACTCAGCCGCGGGTACCGATAGGAGCCCGATGTGCGAATCTCCACGACATCGGTCACCAACCCCGTGTCGTCGACGATGAACTGATAAAACAGTCCCTGGCCTTCAAACAGCGTCTCGGATTGCGGCA
>Ga0073934_10001875_pt1 | contig 47263 bp, 46 predicted proteins | sample LarsenN4metaG_FD_76834 | JGI IMG/M metagenome (GOLD analysis project Ga0073934, IMG submission 76834) | Hot spring sediment bacterial and archeal communities from British Columbia, Canada, to study Microbial Dark Matter (Phase II) - Larsen... ...
CTTCACCGCCACGGGGAAGCGCGGCGAACCACCGTCTCAAAGCGCACATTGGGCCGCTGCGTGCTAGCCTGAGCGCTGTCCGAACGTCTGCAGCGGCTCAAATCCCGCGCCCGAGCGCACAGCCGCGAGTTCGATCTCGTCATACATGCAATCGGCCTCGTCGAGACGGGTGACCAGGCAGACTTCGGTGGCCATCCCATCGCGCGAATGGCGATCGCGCAGCCATTCTTCTAACAACGGCCAAGCGCGTACGTTTGCGCAGACCCAGGCGGAGCGCAGCACGACCTCAAGTCTCAGCTCTGCGTACAACTCGCGATACGCAGAGCGCAGCGTTTCGAGATCGGCAGGTCGGGAGCCCGAGACGTCGACGCCGTCGTCGACAAGGCTGATCATGTCGGTGCGCGCAGCCTCGGGATGAGCCCGGTAGAAGCTCACTGCCTCCAGAAAATCGTCCGCCGTGACGCGCCCGACAATCCGATGAAGGCGGATGCCAAGGCCGTGATTGATGTGGGCGATTATCGTCATCGAGTCCGGCGCGAGTTGCAGCGTGCCCGGTTTCTGTACGATGAAGCCGGTCGCCCTTGCGTCGGTGCGGCCGCCCCAAAACGGGTAAGGCGAGGTGCGAAACGCCGTTGACGGATGCGGCTGCACAGACTGCGGGGGCCCGCATTAGTCCGGATCGGCCACGACCCCCTCGCAGCCGAGCGACCTCAAGCGCGCATCGTAGCGCTTGACGGTCTCATAACACTCGTCAGCGATCTGCTGGTACATGACGTCCGACAGCATCGGCACCGGGCGCACCTCCCCGCCGCGCGTTTCGCTGAACATGCCCGCTTCGATCAATTGGTTCACCTTGCGCCGAACCGTCTCGCGCGGCAATCCGGTTCGGTCGGCAAGCAAATTGCGCGAAATGCTGCCGCGCGCTTCGTCGGGCGGAGTTGGATCGTCGATGAGGTCGAGCCGCGCACTGGCGCCGACCAACATCGGCCGCATGGCCGCCTCGTTGACCACCAGAAAGATCAGCAGCGTTTCCAGATCCATCTCGGGCGCGCGTGAGCGCACCGACCAGAGGATATCGAGAAACAGCTCACACGCGGCGTAGACGCGCGGGCGGGTGCGGCGCGGCAAAGGCTCGTCGTCCATCCCATCGCTCCTGGCGCCATGGTACCGCATCGCACCATGCGCCAGCTTTGACGCGTCTCAAAGTGAAGCGGCGATTACGCAGCAGTCGCGCCGCGGGACGAGAGCGCTGTCCGCGCCGCCTCCAGGTCTGCGGGGCTATCCACGCCCTTGGGGAAATCCGCGATCGCGTCGGCGCGGATCGTCATCCCCATTTCCAGCGCGCGGAGCTGTTCGAGTTTCTCGCGCAGCTCCAGCGGCGAGGGCGGCGCCGCCACGAAGCGCGCCAGCGCCTCGCGCCGATACACATAAATGCCCACGTGCCGCTCCACCGGCCCGTCCCCTGACGGCACTGGCGCGCGTGTGAAATAGAGGCATCGGCCGTCGGACGCCCGCACCGCTTTTACGACATTCGGGTTGTCGCGATCCGTTGCATCGTCAGACGCCGAGACGAGCGTCGCGATGTCCGCGCCTTCGCGCAGCGCCGCCAAAGCGCGCGCTACGTCTTCCGGACGCATCGTCGGCATGTCGCCCTGCAGATTGATTGCGACATCGAAGCGCCCGTGCGGATCGAACGCTTCGAGCGCGGCATGCACGCGGTCCGAACCGCTGGGCAGATCTGGGTCGGTAAGGGTGACATTGGCCCCCGCCTTCAGCGCGGCTTCCGCCACCTCTTCCTCCGCGGCCGCCACCAGCACTGGCCCAGCATTGGCGCGCTGCCCGATCTCCACCATCCAGGCGATCATCGGCCGTCCATGGATATCCGCCAACGGCTTGCCGGGCAGGCGGGTGGAAGCCATACGCGCTGGGATCACGACGATCGGAGTCATGGCTGGCGGCTTGCCGTGCGGCGGTTCGCCGCGCAAGGCGCCCCCGCGCCCCATGACGCATCTCGGCCCGCTTGGCGCGAGCCACGACGCAGGCCATAACCCGGCCCGTCTTTTTCACCCTCAGGGCAGGGCGTATGAGCGATTTGCGGTTCAATTCAATCGCCGGGGCGGCGCTTGCCACGGTGCTGGGCGTGATGGGCGTTGGCATCGCCGCAGATACCCTCATTCACCCCAACTACCCGGAAAAGGCTGGCTATCTGCCCGAAGTCCAGCTCGACGCTGGCGGAGGCGGCCCCGCTGCGCCGGCCGGCCCGCCCGACTTCGGCCGCCTGTTCGCAGATCAGGCGGCCCTCACCGATCTCATTGCTCGCGGCGAGCGCGTCGTCGCGCAATGCCGCTCGTGCCACACCTTCGATGCTGGCGGCGCCAACGGCATCGGGCCCAACTTGCATGACGTGTTCGGCCGCGCCGTCGCCAGTCACGCCGGCTACGATTATTCCGAAGCGATGCAGGCGTACGGGGGGCAATGGGATTATCTACGCCTCGACGAATTCTTGCGTTCGCCGGCGCAGACCGTGCGCGGCACCAAGATGGCCTTTGCCGGTCTTCGCAATGAGCAAGAGCGCGTCGGCATGATCGCTTATCTGCGCTCGATTTCGCCGCACAATGTGCCGCTTCCGGCGCCGCTGCCTGAAGCCGCGCCGGCCGAGGGCTCGCCCGCCGAAGGCGAGGCCGCGCCAGCCGAAGGCCAATCAAACGCGCCAGCGCCAGCGCACTGATCGCCCCGGGTCATTTGAAAAAAACAACGGCGTCCCGCCCGCGCGGGACGCCGTTCCGATTTCGCCGCGTTGCTCCGCTTTACGAAGCGACTTGCAGCATGGGGCGCTGCGGCTGCGCGCTCGTTTCGTCGCCGACGATCGTCGCGCCCAGCTGATCGAGGAACGCGTCGCCCTTCTCGGTGCGCTCCACGAACACGTTGCGCCCGTCCTTGGGATCGCGCCGGCGCTGGACAAAGCCCAGGCGCGACAGCGTGTCGAGCGCGCGTGTAATCGCCGGCTTGCCGACATTCAGCGTCGCCGCCAGCCCGCGCACGGTGTGCGGGGCGGGCTGCAGCCGCACCGTCATTAGAACCGCCAGCTGGCGGGCCGTCAGGTCCGGTGCATCCGAGCGCACCGTGCTCACCGTGACCCGGCGCCACAAATCCAATGCTTCCACTTGATCGCGAACGAGGTCCATGCCGCTCCCCTCTGCTTGAATCGCAAGTGAGAGGATTCGCCGATTTGGTGGTCCTTGCAAGCGCGAAACCACAAGATGTTGTGGAATGACCGGAATGATTAACCAAATCTTGACAGCAAAGACCGAAACGACCCTTGCCCGCCAAGGGCTCGCGGGACCTGTGGAAAACTAGCCAAATCTCTGCACGATCACCTTCCAGCACGCCCGCAGCGCCTGCGCGTCGCCGCCTTGCGGACGCGCCGGCTTGTCCTTGGGCGACCAAGCGAAAATGTCGAAATGCGCCCAAGCCGCGGCGGTGACGAAGCGGCGCAGGAAGAGGGCGGCATAAATCGAGCCCGCGAACGCGCCGTCGCCGGTGTTTTTGAGATCCGCAATCGGCGAGTCCATTTCCGTCTCGTACGCATCCCAGAGGGGCATGCGCCAGATCGGATCGCACGTTTCCGCCGATGCGCTCGACAGTTCGGCCGCAAGTGCATCGTCGTTCGCATAAAAGGGGGGGATTTCAGGCCCCAGCGCCGTGCGCGCCGCACCCGTAAGCGTTGCGAAATCCAACAGGAGTTGCGGCTTGTCTTCGCACGCGCGCGCCAGCGCATCGGCGAGAATGAGCCGACCCTCGGCGTCGGTATTGTCGATCTCGACGGTCAAGCCCTGGCGGCTCTTGATGACATCGCCCGGCCTGAAAGCGTCGCCGGAAATGGCGTTTTCGACCACGGGCAAGAACACATCGAGCTTCACAGGCAGCTTCGCCTCCATCACGATCTGCCCGAGCGCCAGCGCGTGCGCCGCGCCGCCCATGTCCTTCTTCATGAGCCGCATGCCTGCCGACGGCTTGATGTCGAGGCCGCCGGTATCGAAGCAGACGCCTTTGCCGACAAGCGCCACGCGCGGCGCATCCGCCTCGCCCCACGACAGATGCAATAGCCGCGGCGCCTGGCGCGATGCGCGCCCGACCGCGTGGATTAAGGGATAATTCTGCGTCAGCAGCTCGTCGCCGACGATCGCCTCGAAGCCGGCGCCATGCGCGCGCGCAACCTCATCGGCGGCCGCGTGCAGCGCCTCGGGGCCCATGTCATTGGTTGGCGTGTTGACGAGATCGCGCGCAAGCCAAGACGCGCGCACCACACGCTCAGCTTCCTCGCGCTCGGCGCCCTCCGGCAGGACGAGCCGCGGGGCGGGCCGCTTGCGCTTCTTGTAGCGGTCGAACGCGTACGCGCCGAGCCCCCAGGCGATTGCCATGGCCGTTGGCGCAAATTCGCGCGGCGCAAACGCGAACCGGTAGTCTCCGGCCGGAAGGTTCTGCGCCAGCGCGCCCACTGTCATCACATTGGCTTTGTCGCCGACGCCGAACAGCACGCGTTCGATTGCGCCGTCTGTCGCGGGCACGATGAGAATGCGTCCGTTCTGCGCCTGGAAGTCGTAGGCGGTCGCGAGCCGGCGCAGCGTCTCGGTGTGGCGCTCGATCCACTGCCGCCACTCGCCCGTGCGCAGCACGTGGATCGGGACCGCGGCGCCATTCGAGTCTGGGAGGAAAGGAAGCATCGGTTCTCGGGTTTCGGTTATCGGGGATCGGTTGTCCGGTTCATGTACCCCTGCTGCGGCAAAACCCCAACCCGGTCCCAATATCCCGATAACCGATAACCCAATTAGCTCTTTGTTGAGGCTCCATGGGCATCGTTAGGAGCTCATTAGGATTCGCGCCGATGCTCCGTCTCACCCTCGCGCTGCTCGCCGTTTCCGCGCTCGCCGCCTGCGCAACGACCGGGGAGGGCGCGTCTCAGGACGTCGCTGTCGCCGCACAACCGCAGACGCGCACGATCGACCGCCAGGCGCGCGAGCGCATCGTGCGGGAGGACATGCTGACGCAAATGGCGTTCTGGGCCGCCGAGTATCAGACTTTCCCCAACGACCTTGAAGCCGCCCAGCGCCTCGCAGACGCGCTTCGCCGCGGCGGCCGGGCCGACCGGGCCGCGCAGGTGGCGGCCGAAGCGCTCGGCCGCTTTCCCGATGACCGCACGCTGCTCACTACTTACGGCTACGCTCAGATCGCCGCGGGGCGTCCGCACGAGTCGCTGCGCGCGCTGGCGCTTGTGGCGCAGGCCGAACCGGAAAACTGGCGCGTACGTTCCGCGCTCGGCGCCGCGCTTGATCAGCTGGGTCGCTTCGAGGAAGCGCGCCGCGCCTACCAGGAAGCGCTGGCGATCGAACCGAATAACGCACGCGTACTGACCAATCTCGGCGTGTCCTATATCCTTGCCGGCGAGCCAGCCGACGCCGAGCGCTATCTGCGCCAAGCCGCCGACCAGGATGGCGCCCCGCCCGAAGCGCGCCAAAACCTCGCCATCTCGCTCGCGCTGCAAGGTCGGTTTGACGAAGCCGAACGCATTGAGCGCGTCGATCTCCCGCCTGCGCAAGCCGCCGAAAACATGCGCTATCTGCGCAGCCTGCTTTCGGATCCCCGGCGCTGGAACGACGTACGCGGCCGGTCGGGGTGACTTGCAGAGCATCGATCTGGATACACACGGTCATTGTATATCCGGAGCGTGATTATGCGAGTTGCAAGATGGGGCAACAGCCTTGCCATTAGACCCATCTGCCCGAGCCGTGAATTCAGCGCCGCAGCCACTGCGCCTTTCTTTGGATTCTGAACTCGCAGCCCTTATCGCGGCCCAACGGGGCGGACGTGCGAGATGATGGGCCGCGATCGCCTCGGCATGATGGCGCACCCGTCACATTGCGGGGATAGTCACCGCCGCTATCCACGCGCTTCCTCGCCCAACGCGTTGAAAACAAACGCGCTGGGCGCCGGCGCACGCCTCGTGCTTAGCGCCCTTCCATCATGTGGCTGACTTGGATGAGGGCCGGGCCAATGATCACGGCGAACAGCACCGGCAGGAAGAACACAATCATCGGCACGGTGAGCTTGGGGGGCAGGGACGCGGCCTTCTTTTCCGCTTCCGAGAGACGCAGTTCGCGGTTTTCCTTCGCCATTACCCGCAGCGCCTGGCCCACTGGCGTGCCGTATTTCTCCGCCTGCGTCAGCGCCATAGCCACGGCCTTCACGCTAGGATGATTGGTGCGGCGCGCGAGGTTCTCGTACGCCATGCGCCGCTCGGGCAGATACGACAATTCCGCCGTCGTCAGCGCGAACTCTTCTGCCAGCTCCACCGACGCTGGCGCGATTTCCTGGCCCACGCGTTGCAGCGCCATCTCGATCGACATGCCGCTCTCGACGCAGATCAGCATCATGTCGAGGCTGTCGGGAAACGCCTGCATGATCTTGGTGCGTCGCTTGTCGGCCAGATTCTTCAGATACATGTTCGGGGCGTAGAAGCCGAGCGCCACGCCCCCGACCACTGCCGCCAGCTTCATGTGCAGCGAATACTCCGCGCCGAACATCACCACGTAGAAGAGGGCGGCAAGCCCGAAGCCGATCGGCAAGGCGGCGCGGTAGAAGTAGAACATGGTCTGCGCCGCATGGCCGCGAAGGCCGGCGCGCACCAGCTTTTCGGCCAACGTGTCGTCCGCCAACGCTTTTTGCAGGTTCAGCTTGTCGACGAATTGCTTAGCGAAGCTGTTGGCGTTCTTGTGCGTGAGGCTGCCGCCGCGGGCCAGATCAGCTCGGCTCTTCTTGCGCAACTCTTCGCGCTTCTTGGCGACTTCCTTGAGGCGCGAGCCGAGTTTGTTTTCCGCAAAGTTTGGCGCCGCAAGCGTAACGATCGTGCCGAAGCACGCCATCGCGGCGAGGGCGCCGGCGATGTTGAACGGATCGGTCAGGGTATCGACGATGTCCACGGTCCGCCCTCAGAACTTGAAGTTGACCATCTTGTGCATGATGAAGATGCCGATCGACATCATCACCGCAGCGCCAAGCAGGATGAGGTGGCCTACCGGATCGGTGAACAGGATGGAGATGTAGGCGGGGCGCGTGAAATAAACGAGCGCCATGACGATGAGCGGCAGCGCGCCGATGATCATCGCCGAAGCCTTCGCTTCCGCCGACAGCGCCTTCACCTTCTCCTTCATCAGCTTGCGCGCCCGCAGCACGGCGGAAAGGTTGCCCAGCGATTCCGAAAGGTTGCCCCCGGTCTTTTGCTGGATGACGAGCACGATCGAGAAGAAGTTCACTTCCGGCAGCGGCATGTGGTCGTACATGCGCTGCAGGCCGACTTCGAGCGGCACGCCCATCGCTTGCGAGTCGCACAGCGCCTGGAACTCGCTGCGCAGCGGCTCGGGGCTTTCCTGCGCGATGATGCGCAGACACTGGTTCAGCGGCAGACCCGATTTCACGCCGCGCACAATCACGTCGATAGCGTCGGCGAGCTGGTTGGAGAATTTCTTCTGCCGGCTGGAAACGAGAAAACTCAAGAACCAGCGCGGCAGGCCGAACATGCCGATGAAGAATCCCATCGCCGCCCCGATCGGTCCCTGTACGATGAGGCCCGTCAGAGCCAGCACGACGCCCACAACCGCGGAGATGATCCAGAACACGGTGGGGGAGAGATTGATTCCGGCCTGGGCGATGAGGCCCTTTACCGAAAGCCTGCGCCTGCGCGACTGCTTTTCGTTGTTGGAGAGCTCGCGCAGCGCCTCCTGCGTGGTCTGCTTTCGCTTCAGCGCAGCCAGGTCCTGCGCCTGCTTGCGCCGGTCGACCTTGCCTGAGCCCGCAACTGCTTTCACGCGTTTGCTCGCGGTCGCTGGTTGGCCGCCGCCTGCGAACGCAAAGCCGGCGCCGCCGATGGCCACGAACGCGAGCACCGCTACGAGAAGGGCAGGATCCATCAGGCCTGCTCCGCTTCGTCGAGCGCCTGCGCCAGTTCTTTCTCCAGACCGAAATAGCGCGCGCGCTCCCAGAAGCGCGGGCGGCCGACGCCGGTCCCCTTGTGACGACCGATGATGCGGCCGTTCTGGTCTTCGCCCTGAATTTCGTAAACGAGCAGATCCTGAGTGATGATCGTCTCGCCCTCCAGGCCCAGCACTTCCGTGATCTGCGTGATGCGGCGCGAGCCGTCGCGCAGACGCGCGGCCTGGATTACGACGTCGACGGCGGCGACGATGATTTCGCGGATGGTCTTGGGCGGAAGCGAGAAACCGCCCATCGTGATCATGGACTCAAGACGCGAAAGCGCTTCGCGCGGCGTGTTCGCGTGCAGCGTTCCCATTGAGCCGTCGTGACCGGTATTCATCGCTTGCAGCAAATCGAACGCCTCGCTGCCGCGCACTTCGCCGACGATGATCCGCTCGGGGCGCATGCGCAGGCAGTTCTTGACCAGATCGCGCATGGTCACTTGGCCGGAACCCTCGAGGTTCGGCGGACGCGTCTCCAGGCGCACGACGTGCGGCTGCTGCAACTGCAACTCGGCCGCGTCTTCGCAGGTGATCACGCGCTCGGTCGGGTCGATGAAGGCGGTGAGCGTGTTGAGCAGCGTCGTCTTGCCTGAGCCCGTGCCGCCGGAAATGAGAACGTTGCAGCGGCAGGCGCCGATGATCTGCAGAATTTTCGCGCCCGCGGGGGAGATAGAGCCGAACTCCACGAGGTTGGAGAGCTTCAGTTTGTCTTTCCGGAATTTCCGGATCGTCAGCGTTGGTCCGTCGATCGCCAGCGGCGGCACGATGACGTTGACACGCGAGCCGTCGGGCAAGCGCGCGTCGCAGATCGGGCTCGATTCATCTACGCGCCGGCCAACCTGGCTGACGATGCGCTGGCAGATGTTCATCAACTGCCCATTGTCACGAAAGCGGATGCCGGTCTTGGAGATCTTGCCGTTGACTTCGATAAAGACGGAGTTGGCGCCGTTGACCATGACGTCGGCGATGTCATCGCGCGCGAGCAGCGGCTCGAGCGGCCCGTATCCCAGCACATCGTTGCAAATGTCGTCGAGCAGCGCTTCCTGCTCGGCGATCGACATGACGACGTTCTTGATCGAGATGATCTCGGCGACGATGTCGCGAATTTCGTCGCGCGCGCTCTCGGGATCGAGCTGGGCGAGCTGCGTGAGATCGATCGTCTCGATCAGCGCGTTGAAGATCGTGGACTTGACCCGATAATATGCTTCCGAGCGATATTCCGGCGTCTCGACCGGCTCCGCGGAGGGCTGCAGGCGCGAGGAGGGAGAGCTCGCAATCGGCGCAGACGGCCGCGGCGCCGGCGCAGGCGCCGGCGCGGGCCGCGGTCCTGCGGAGACGGGCGGCCGCGGAGCAGCCGGCGCAGCCGGGCGCGGCGCGGCGGCCGCAGGTGCGGCAGGCGTCGTTGGCGCAGCGTTCGGAGCATCGCCTACACTTCGCTTTCCGAACATCTATGCCCCTAGCGCTTCAGGAACGGGATCGGGATCTTGTCGGCGAGAGTCGCTTTCTTCGGCTCCGCCGGCTTGCGCCCCGTGAGCGACGCTGCAAGCGCGTCGAGGGCAAGCGCGGTCTTCGACTGCGGCGCCACTTCGCCGATCATCTGGCCGTTGTTCGCGGCCATGCCGAACAGCTGGGGATCGAACGGGATCGAGGCGATCGGCTCGGCGCCGAGCGCTTCTGCGAAATCCTTGAATGGGATTTCTGGGCGCTTGGGCACGCCGACCATCGAGAGTACGACCGTCGGCGGCGCATCGTAAGGGCGCATGGCCTTCAGGAGGTCCATGATGTTCTTGGTGTTGCGCAGGCTCGCAAGATCGGGCCCGGCCACGATGATGGCATCGTCGGCCGCGAGCATCGTGTGCTTCACCCACGAGGTCCAGGCATGCGGCAGATCGAGCACCACGTAAGGGCTTGTGCGCCGCACGCGCTCAATCACGGTTTCGTAAGATTGCGGATCGAGTTCAAATTCGCGCTCCAACGTTGCCGGCGCGGTCAACATCTGCAGACGTTGCGTTTGTTTCGTGGTCACGCGCTCCAGGAACACATCGTCGACGCGATCGGGCGCCATCAGCGCATCGGCGATCGACTGTGGCGGGTCCTGGTTGAAGTCGAGCGCAGCCGTGCCAAACGAGAGGTCGAGATCGAGCAGTGTGGCGCTGGATTCCTGGCGTTCTGCAATCGACCAGGCGATATTGTGCGCGATCGTCGACGCACCGATGCCCCCGCGCGCGCCGATTACGGAAATAACACGGCCTGCGAACGGCTTGTCGGGGTTTACATAGAGCCCGCAGATGGTGCGGATGAGGTCGAGCGGCTGAATGGGCGGAACGATGTACTCGCTGACGCCACGGCTCATCAGCTCGCGGAAGAGGGCGATGTCGTTGACCGCCCCGATGATGACGACCTTGGTGCCTTCCTCGATAACCTGCGCCAGCCGATCCAGACTGCGCAGCATAGCCTGGCCCTGCATCAGCGTGTCGAGAATCAGAAGGTTCGGACTCGCCTGCGAGGCAAAGCGTGCGATGGCTGCATCGATGCCGCCGGGATCGACCGAAATCTCCGCACGCGCGAGACGCCGGTCCGCGGCGATGCCGGAAACGATGTCGGCGATCTCCGGCCGGTCGCACGAGGCGTGGATGGTGATCCGCGGCACCGGCTGTTCGGTGACGCGAATCTCGCTGCGCGGGTGATGCGCGATCTCACTCAGCGGCGCGGGCGCGCTCAGTCCGAACGGGTCTTCGTCCGCCAGCGTCGAGCCCTCGTCGTTGGCCGGCGCGACAGGCGCGTCGGCTTCGAACGGCGGCAGTTCGTCCACGCCTTCGAGATCGCCAAGGCCGAAGGTGTCGTCCTCTTCCAGGACGAATTCCTCTTCGTTGCCGAGGCTCCATGCAGGATCGGGATTGCTCATGCTCGGTGGCCCTATTGCACCGCGTTGCTGATTGCGATGCGCTCGTCGCTCGAACGCGGTGCGTGTGTCTGTTCGCCGGCGCGATAAGCATCCATGACCGTATCGCGACGGCCCGAGTCGCGCGGATCTTCGTCGCGCGGTCTCAACAGATCGGCTGGGTCTTCGACCAGCGCCGCGATGTTGGAGACAGTGGCGCAACCGAAGCTTTCCCACGGTTGATTGTTGCTCTGGTGCGCGAGGTCCTGTTCCCACAGCGGCGCGCATTCGGGGGCCTGCGCTTCGTACCGGAGAAAGCTCAAAATGATCGGCGCATCGGCGCGGCCGGAAGCATCGTACGAGGAGCCGGCGACTGCGGCGTAAGAAACGCCCGACTCCACAAGCGCGCGGCGCGTTTCGTTTGCAAGTATCGAAGCAGCGCTTGCGTTGGCGCCGCCGGACGGGGTGCTCAGCACCAGAGCGCCGTGCCCATAACGCAGATAGCCGCCGGCGAAGCGCTGTAGCTGTGCGCGGGAGACCGCCGAGAGCGACACATCTCCCGAGGCTACGGGCACTTCCAGCCGCTGCGTGCCTTGCACGACTTCAATCTGGTGCGCGTCGGCCGCCGTCGGCGTGGCGCGCATGTCCGGCGGAGGCGGAGGCACCGATGCGCAGGCGCCGAGCGCTGAGAGGCCGATCACGAAGAAGGGGAGGCGGGGTTTCATGGCGTGTCTCATTCGATCACGTGGCCGTGCGGACCGTGCAGGGTCGCTGCCTGGTCCCCCTCGCCCGAGTCGGGCGAGCGGTAGAGCGAGTTGAGGCGCCCCGCGAGCAGGCTTTCGCCTTCGCTGGGGTTGCGGAATCCATCTGCTGGCGTGCGCAGATTTTCAGGGCTCGTCGGGCGCACCAGATAGGGGGTCGCAATAATGACGAGTTCGGTTTCGCTGTTGATGAAATCGCGCGAGCGGAAGAGCGAGCCGAGGATCGGCGTGTTCATGACGCCCGGAACGCCCTCGTAGGCATGGCGCGTGCGCTCTTGAATGAGGCCTGCGAGCACGATGGAGGAGCCAGACGACATCTCCAGCGTCGTTTCCGCGCGTCGCACCTGCAGCGCTGGAATGGTGATGCCGCGGATCACGGTGGTCGTACCGTCCGCATTGCGGATAGGCGTATCTCCGGTCGAGATCGCGCCTTCGGACGTCAGTTCGCTGACTTCCGTCGCCACTTTCAGAGAGATGCGGCCGCCCGAAAGCACGACAGGCGTAAAGGCAAGGCCGACGCCGAACGGCTTGAATTCGACCGAGATCTGGCCGTCTTCCGAACTGACAGGCACTGGAAATTCGCCGCCGGCTAGGAAGCGCGCCGCCTCTCCGGAAATCGCCGTGAGGTTCGGTTCGGCGAGCACGCGCAGCAGGCCCGCACGCTCGAACGCTTCGATCGACGCATCGGTGCGGCGCGAGCTTTCGATATGCGCAGGGCCCCACGTTTCCTGTCCAGTCGTTGGGTCGAACTGATAACCGCCGACCCCGGCAGAACCGACCGGGAAGGGCTGGCCAGTCACGGGATCGACTGCATTCGGGCCCGGATAGGCGTAACTGTTAGGGCGAAGGATGTTCTCTGCGACGCCACCAGAAGCGGCAAGTCCGCCGAGAACCGTGCCGTTGATCGAGAAGCCGTTGCGCGTCGCCACATCGAGAAAATCGTCTTCGCCGACGAGCTGGTTGATCATTTCCTCGTAGTTGAGGTTGATGCCGAGCTGACGCACCAGCGTGCGGCTCATTTCGACAACGCGCACGCGCACAAGCACCTGTTCGCTGCCCTGCACCTGGATCAGGTTCACGATGCGGTCCTGCGTGGCCGCCGCGCCGCTTGCCCCGCCGTTTGTGGCAAGGAATTGCTGCGCGATCTGGCGCGCGCGATCCGCGTCGGCGGCGCTGCGCGCGGTGCCGGAAAGCACGATCGCGCCATTTACGGCTTCAGCCTGGATTTGCGAGTCTGACGAATAGCGCAGCAGGATCTCGTTCAGCGGTTCGACGTCGGGCTCGACGCGGATCTCAACGTTGGCAATCTGCCGGCCCGCTGCATCGAAGAAGAAGAGATTGGTCTGTCCCAGCTGTCGACCGATGACATAGGCGCGCCGGGCGGTTCGCACCGTGGCGTCGGCAATCTCCGGATTGGAGATCAACACGTCCCGCGCATCGGCCGGCAGATCGATGATCGCGGACTTGCCGAACGGAAGAACGAGGGAAGCCGAGTGCGCGCCGGCGCCCCCATTGGTAATGCGCACCGTCGGCGCGTCCGCCGGCTCGACTTGAGCGGCGACATAGGTAGGCGCGAGCGCCACGGCGGTTGAAAGCGCTGTGGCTAGCGTTACGCGCATGGATTTGCCGGCGCTCATCGGCCGCCCCCGCTGACCGTGCCGTACTGGTGGAGCAGCACGGCGCCTGATTGTTGAGTGAGCGAACGCCCAGCAGAGGGCGCGCGCATGCCGACTGTTTCGACCTGGACCCCGCGCAGCGCCAAGCTGATTGTGCCCATCTCGTCCGCGAGCGCGAGCGTGCGCGCATCTTCTGCAGTGAGTTCGAGCACGGCCACACCGGCCTCGATCGGCTGGGGCCCTTCGCCGCTGGTTTGCGTTTGCGTGGTGTCGCCGAGCGCAAGCACGCGCACGTCTTCCAGAATGATCGTGCTGTTAACCTGCTCGCCCCCGCCTTCCGTGTTTTGAGTGCGCACCGTGACGATGACATCGACATGATCGTTCGGCTGAATGTAGCCGCCCGCGGCGGTCTGCTCTTCGATTTCGATGGCGATTGCCCGGAAACCGGGCGCGAGTTGCGCGGCCATGAAGCCGCGGCCTTCGGGCTGGATCACGGCGGTGGACGTGATCGGCTCGCCCTGAACGAACGCGCGGCGCGTTACGGCGCCGACCAGATCGGCCTGCGCGGAGGGTTGTGCGGAGAGGCGCACGAAGCTCGGCGAGACAGAACGCTCGGGGAAGAGGGCGACGGCCAAATCGCTTGGCGTCAGCACCGCGCCCTGCGGCACGTCGCGTGCGGCGACCAGGATTTGCTCGCCCGCAACTTCGGCGGTCTCCGCTTCTGGCGCTTCCTCGCGTCCGCCCATGCCGCGGATGAGGAGCAACGCGGCGACGGCTGCGATGCCGGCGATGACCAGGACGATCAGCTGACGCGCTGACATTAGCTCTACTCCCCGCGCGTTAAGCCCCGAACCACCCCTGGCGAACAGACCATGACGTGGCTAAGGCAGGGTTAACGACCTCAAACGAATGGAAGCGACGGGATCGCCATGAGCCCGCCGCACATGATGGCGACGCCGTATGGGATGCCGCTCTGCTTCTGCAGCAGGTGGTTCACGAACGGCGGATGGGTTTCTGCCTGCTTAACGAATTGGCGCGCCGCCAGGAGGGCGAGCGCCAAGACGCCGCCTGCGGTCGCTGTCCAGAACAGAAATGGCCAGAAGGCGGCAAATCCTGTCCAAACCGCCGTCGCCGCAAGCAGCTTGGCGTCCCCGCCGCCGAAGATGTTCGCAGCGAAAAGGAAGAAACCGACGGCCAGCACCGCTGCCCCAAACAGCAGGTGCATGCCGATCTCCCCAAGCGGCAAGCCGGCGGCGAGCGCCGCAGGTGGAAAGGCCGCGCCGAGCGCGATCGACACCCAATTCGGAATGATCATGCGCGCGATGTCGGAGCACGCCGCATAGAGCAGCAGGCTTGCAAAGACAGCGAGCGCCAGCATCGAAAGCATCGGCAACAAGTGTGAATGGCGCCCGTCGCTAAACAATTAAGATGCGGGCAGGAAAAAAGAAAAACGCCGCCCGAAGGCGGCGCAAGGGGGAGGGAAAATCAAGGAACGCTGAAGGCGCGGACCGCTTGCAACGGCCCGCGCCTTCCTTGTGGGCGTTAGCCCTTCAGTTCGTCCGACACCTTCGTGAAGGTGGCCGTGAGTTCGTCGCCAACGGTGCCAACCGCCGCGATGATGGCGACGCCGATCAGCGCAGCGATCAGGCCGTACTCGATGGCGGTGGCGCCATCTTCATTCTTCAGGAAACGCTTCAACATTGCATGCTCCGTTTGTCGAGTGCTTTTCACCGGCCCGGCGGAGCGTCGCACCCGACACCCATCCAGACGCGAGGATGACGGTAGCCGATCATTCTTAAAAACTGCGCCCACAAAAGAGGTAAGCATCGCGTTAACATCGAATGTGATCCAGGGGCCATTTCAGCGATTCAATGCGCCCGAAGTCGCGTCGCGATCTTAGCGATCCTGCAACTATTGACGCGTAGCTCCTATTCATAAGGACAGCACAAGGAATGCAGATGATGCGCGCATCGCGCCTGATTGTTGCAGCGCTCGCCGCGGTTTGCCTGCTTTCCCCGCCGGCATTCGCCCGCGATATTCGCGTCGCGCTCGATCAGGCCTTCCCGATCCGCTTGGCCGAGCCCGCGCAGGGCGTCGCCGTCGGCAACCCTTCGATCGCCGGGGTGTCGATCCAGAACGACCGTTTCCTTTTTGTGACCGGGCGCTCCTATGGGTCGACCAATCTGGTCGTCATGGGCGCCGATAACCGCGTGCTCTATTCCGGCCGCATCGTCGTCGCTCCGGATGAGACCGACGTGGTGATGGTCACGCGCGGCGTGGAGACAGCGCGGCTCGAGTGCACGCCGTTATGCAGGCCACGGCCGGACATCGGCGACGGCCCTGCCTCTGTGGCCGTCAACGAGCAAATCACCAGCCGGCCCGCCAACACCGCGCGTTAACGCGCGTTTACGCCTTCGTTTGACGGAATATCAGCCCTTCCGTGCTTGAATGCGCGTTCCGGGAGGCGTGATGTTCGCGCGCGCGAAGCAGAAATTGCGTTGGCTGAAGCGCTTTGGGCGCGCGCGCAGCGGGTCGACAGCGGTTGAGTTCGCGATCGTTGCGGCGCCGTTTTTTCTGTTGACCATCGGCTTGGCCGAAGTCTCCCTCATGGGCTTTGCCCAAACCAGTCTCGATCTCGGCGTATCGGAAGCCGCGCGTCAGATTCGCACCGGGCAGGCGCAGACCAATGGCATGAGCCAAGGCGACATTCTCGACCAGATCTGCTCCGAAATAAACAACTTCGTCGTGCTGGAGTGCGACGGCAACTTGTTCATCGACGTCGATCGTTTCGACTCCTTCGTCGACGCGGACAATGCCCAGGCCGATCCTATTCAGAACGGCCAGTTTCAGGCGAATGGGTTCGGTTTCACGCCCGGCGCGCCCTCCGACATCGTCGTCGTGCGCGCCTATTATCGCTGGAAGATTCTGACGCCGATGTTCGAACCGGTGTTTCAGAACGTTTCGGGCGGCGAACGCATCCTGGTGTCCACCATGATGTTCCGCAACGAGCCTTTCCAATGAAGCTTGCGCGCCGCCTCCATCGTTTTGCTGCCGCAAGAAAAGGTTCCGCGGCGCTTGAATTCGCCATCATCGCGCCGATGATGATCTTTCTTCTTTTCGGCTCCGTGGACCTGCTCGATGCGCTGAGCGCTAACAAGCGCCTGCAAAACGCCGCTTCCTCGGTGGCGGACGTTGTGGCTCGCGACACGGAAGTGTCCAACGCGGAAATCACAGGGCTTTGGGCCGCACTCGACATACTGATGTTCCCGGACAACGGCGCCAATGTGAACCTACGCGTCTCCAGCGTGAGCGTCCAGAACGCAACGACCGCGCGCGTGGTCTGGAGCGAGGCGCGCGGTATGTCTCCGCGCGTCGCCAATTCCACGGTCACGCTGCCCGCCGCCATGATGACCCCCGGCACGAGCGTGATCATGACAGAAACGACCTACTCCTACGCATCCCCGCTGGGCTTTCTGCTGCCGGGCCCGGTGACCATTCGGCACGACGCCTACCGCCGTTCGCGCCTGGTCGATCCGATCCCGCGCGTCGCCTGAGCCCTTGACGGGCGCTGCGGGCGCGGGACACTCCGGCGATGGAAGATCCCAAGACGCCGGCTGAGGCCGTCGACCGTCTCGAACAACTCTATAATCGCGCCGTGACCGCGCTCATCGAAGCCGTGCGCCGCTTCACCGAGCAGGGGACGCCTCCGGATGCGGATCAGCGCGCGCTGTTTCGCTATCCCGAATTGCGCGTCACGTACCTTCCTACAAAGCCGCCGCCGCGTCTGGCGCGCGCCTACGGTCAACTCATGTGGCCCGGCGAATATGCAGTGACGATCACCCAGCCCGCCTACTTTCGGCGCTACCTGCTCGAACAGCTCACCTATCTGCTCGAAGACTATGGCGTCGAACTCAGTGTGCGCGTGAGCGATACGGAAATTCCGTATTCGTTCGTTCTCGACGCCGCCGGCAAAGCGGCCTTCGAGAACGTGCCGGCCGAGGAGCTGGCGCGTTGGTTTCCCAATCCCCGGCTGACACAAGTGGGCGACGCCGTCGTCGACGGACTACGCCTTGAGCGCCTCGATCGCGCCCGGCCGCTCGCACTGTTCGACGCGCCGCGCACCGATTATTCGCTGAAGCGCATCCAGCATTACACAGGCACGCCGTGGGCCGACGTACAGCCCTGGATCCTGTTCACCAACTACCAGCGCTACGTCGACGAATTTATCGGCTGGGCGGCTGAAGGCGTAAAGAACGGGCCGAAAGGCTGGACGCTGTCGTGTCCCGGTCAGGTCGCCATCGAATCGGGCGATGGCGTTGCCGAACTGAAGGCGCGTGCGGCGCCCTGGCAGAAATATCAGATGCCGGCCTATCATTTGAAAACGCCGGATGGCGATGGCGTAACGCTGGTCAATATCGGCGTTGGCCCCTCGAACGCGAAGACGATCACCGATCACCTCGCGGTGCTGCGTCCGCATTGCTGGATGATGATCGGCCATTGCGGCGGCCTGCGTCATACCCAACGCATCGGCGACTATGTCCTCGCGCACGCCTATTTGCGGCGGGACAAGGTGCTGGACGATCGCGTGCCGCTCGAAGTGCCGATCCCGGCGATCGCCGAAGTCCAGGTCGCGCTGCAGCAGGCCGCGGTCGCGGTTGTCGGTGACGAAAAAGAGCTGCGCCGGCGCATGCGCACAGGGACTGTTGTGTCGTATGCCGACCGCAACTGGGAGCTCAACTACAACCAGGAGCGATTGTTACTCTCTCAATCGCGCGCCGTGGCTGTCGACATGGAGAGTGCGTGCGTGGCGACGCAAGGTTTTCGCCTGCGCGTGCCGTACGGCGTGTTGCTCTGCGTTTCCGACAAACCCGCGCATGGGGAGATCAAGCTTCCCGGCGTCGCCGACCGCTTCTACGACAGCGCCATCGGCGCGCACCTGCGCATCGGCCTCGAAACCATCGCGCTCTTGAAGCAGAACCGCGACCGGCTGCACTCGCGCAAATTGCGCGCTTTTGACGAGCCGCCGTTTCGCTAGGTCTCGGAGGCTGCCAGAGCCCGCCGGAACATGGCGCACGCTCCACCGTTGAAGCGCCCGTGGACTCGACGGCTTTTACCAAAAACGACCCGCTGGCGCTGCCTCAGCGATGGTTCAGGTGGGCGGGCGTGGTGGCAGTCGCCGGCGCGATAGCGGCCGTCGCCGCCGACATCGCCGCGATTTCGCTCGACCCCGCGCGCAGTTTCCTGGCCACATCCGTCAGCGCGACAGCGGTGGGCGAGCACGCCTGGTTTGTCGACGCTGCGATCTACCTGACAGGTCTTTCGATCGGCGCGCTTGCGTTCGCCTTTCACTACTGGAACATCGAACATGGTCGCTACCGGTTCGGCATTTTCTGTCTCGCCGCGCTCGCACTCGCGATTTTTCTCCTCGCAGGATGGGACGCATACGATCCTCAGCAGGTGCCGGATTTCGGTTTTCACATGATGCTGGTCTATGCGCTGTCGGCTCTATTTCCACTCGCCGCGCTGACGCTTGCGCGAGCTTTCTCGAAGATTGATCGACTCTGGGGCCATTTCAGCATCGCGCTCGCCGTGCTTTGGTTGATTTGCGGACCGATCTATGCGGTGACTCCGGAACACCTCGAGGGCCTGTTTCAGCGCATCGCCTTTGTGATCATGCTGGCCTGGGTGGCTGGCGTCGGCGTGATGCTCATACTCGCCGCTTCGGCGGCGCGCGAGCGCGTTGATCCCGGCGCGAAAGGCGCCTAAGTCGCTTTCATGCACGATAGGCTAATCCCATTTGAACGCATCCTGAACTTCCGCGACTTCGGCGGGTGGGAGGCTTCGCACGGGAAGATCGCACGCGGCAAGCTCTATCGATCCGCGTCATTTCACGAGGCCACCGACGCGGATGTCGAGAAACTCAACGCGATGGACTTGCGCTTTCTTGTCGATCTGCGCAGGCCTGAAGAACGCGCGCATGAACCCAGCCGATGGAGCAGCGAAAGGTGCCGCGTGATCTTCAACGAGGATGGCGCTGGCGGGGCATCCGCGTTGCCGCCGCACCTTGTCGCTCTGCTGCAGAGCGATCTCTCACCGGCCGCGACCCGCGCCTACATGCTGAGCCTCTATCGCGAAATTCCGTACGACGCGCGGCTCGTCCGGCTTTACAGCGACTGGTTTGCTGAGCTCGGGGAGGGCGGGGCAGGCGTTGTTCACTGCGCGGCAGGCAAGGATCGCACGGGCGTCATTTGTGCGCTGACGCTGCTCGCGCTCGGCGTCGATGAAGAGGCGGTGTTCGCCGACTATGAATTCACGAACCAGGCCGTCGACCTCGAACGCCGCATGCCGCGCATCCAAGCGCGCATGGAAGAGCGCCTTGCGCGCAAGCTCGACCCAGCCGCGCTGCGGCCGATGCTGGGGGTTGAGATCGACTACCTGCGCGCAGCGCTGGACGAGATCGCGGCGCGCTCGGGCTCGGTGGAGAATTACCTGGAAATGACGCTTGGAGTGGGCGCGAACGAACGCGTTCGCTTGCGACAAAAGCTGGCTGCCTGACTACTCCGCCGGTACGTGGGGCCGCTCTTTGCGTGGGCGATCAAACCCTCCGGCGAACCACGCGCCGAATAGTCCGATGGCTACCCAAGCCGCCAAGCCAATCAGCACTCTCGAACCCCAAGGTTAGCACGAGTTGTGCGACGCTGTGAACAACAGCGGCAGCCAGGAAAAGTCCCAGACTATTCCAACCCCAAGCCCGAGCCGGTTAAGCCAAGGGCCGAACGTGGCCCCGACGAGACAAGCGATCGGCCCCGTTTAATAAGCGTAGCAGCCAGTTTCATCGCCTCTTCTCTGTGTCGCGGCGAGCGCGGAGCGATGTGAAGCCGCATCTCAGTTCGCCGCGCCAGCCGCCTTACGCTTTTCCATCAGCTGATCGAAGTTGGACCAGACGCCGGCGTCGCCGTGCCATTCTCCGCGCGTGGCGGCTTTGGAGTATTCCGTTGCACGCGCCTCGAAGAAATTGGCGTGCTCGACGCCGTTCAAGATCGCGGTGAGCCAGGGGATAGGGTGTTCATTCACGCCGTAGATTTTCGGCAAGCCGAGTTGGCCCAGGCGCCAATCGGCGATGTAGCGGATGTATTTCTTGATGTCATCCGCCGTCATGCCTTGCACCGGGCCCATCTCGAAGGCGAGATCGATGAACTTGTCTTCCATCGTCACGACGGTCTTGCAGCACTCGACGATGTCGTTCTTCACAGCGTCCGTAAGGGCGCCGGTTTCTTTAGCGTAAGTATGAAAGAGCTTGATGATGCCTTCGCAGTGCAGGCTTTCATCGCGCACGGACCAGGTGACGATCTGGCCCATGCCCTTCATCTTATTGAAGCGCGGGAAGTTCATCAGCATCGCAAACGAGGCGAAGAGCTGCAGGCCCTCCGTGAACGCGCCGAACATGGCGAGCGTGCGCAGGATGTCCTCGTCGGTCTCGACGCCGAACTTGCCCATGTAGTCGTGCTTGTCGCGCATCGCTTGGTATTCGTAGAACGCGGCGAACTCGCTGTCCGGCATGCCGATGGTTTCGAGCAAGAGCGCATAGGCCGCGATGTGCACGGTCTCGATGTTCGAAAACGATGCGAGCATCATCTTGATCTCGGTCGGTTTGAACACGCGCGCGTAGCGCTCCATGTAATTGTCGTTCACCTCCACGTCGGACTGCGTGAAAAAGCGGAAGATCTGCGTCAGCAGATTGCGCTCCTGGTCGTTGAGCTTGGAGGCCCAATCCTTCACGTCCTCGCCGAGCGGGACTTCTTCGGGCAGCCAGTGCACCTGCTGCTGGCGGCGCCAGAACTCGTAGGCCCACGGATAGCGGAAGGGCTTGTAGCCCACCGACGGCGTCCGCAGTCCCGGCAGCTTGCTCCCGTTTTCGCCAGCCATGCGCATTCTCTCCCGTTCGCTCCCGAAACGTCCCCTAGATATAGGGATAATGGGGCCATCCAGCCACCATACGTGGGATATTGGGGCGCGAGTCGGCTTTAGGAAAAGTTACTCTGCCCGGCTCGAACCATGCCGTGATTCAGCTCACCGCCGTAAGGCGCGTAGGGCGGCGGGATTGTGGAAAAGCTTTTCAGACCGCCATCGCAACCACGTGCTTGACTAACCGGGCGCGCGCCTCGGGCGCCGGAGAAATCGTCTTGCGCGTGGCGGTGTCGAAGGTGAGCGCAACCGCCTCCATGCTGGCCCAAACGCCGCCGCTCTCTGGATCGCAGAGCCAGTGCGCCAGGCGAAGCGTCTTCTCGCCGACTTCGATAATGCCCGATCGCACCTCGATCAGGTCTCCGGCGCGCGGAAAGCGCCGGTAGACAATACGCGCTTCCACGACCGCGCCCGCCGGGGCGCTGCCTTCATTCGCTTGCGCCGCTTCCTGTCGCCAATGCGCCAGCAGGTTCGGTACGGAATCCGAGATGCGACCCGGAAAGTGCTCGCCACGCAAGCGCCCGAACGCATCGCACTGGTGTGGCGTCACGAGCGCAGCGCCAATACGCGCAGCGCCCAATTCGATGGCGCGCTGAAGCGAGGCGTCTTCGCTGGGCGCGCGGGTCGGATCGATCGAACGCGGCGTCGCGTGCTGGGGCAACGCGCAGTGCATTCGTTCGGCCGCCGCCCGCGAGCGGGCCGCCCATGGAAAGGGGCGAAACGCTCGCGTTTCCACGTGCGCGACTTTCATCGTAAAGCAGGACGCAGGCGCGCCATCGGCGTGGCGCATGTCGAGACATAGCAGCGCCTCGCTTTCATCCATGCTTATGACGCCTCCGTGCATCGCGAGAGGCGCCCCTGGCCGCGCTTCCTTGAGAAAACGGATGTGCGCCTCAAGCGGGATGAGTGTCGCGCCGGCGCGCGCTGTAAACGCGTGCGGCATCTCCAACGCATGCGCCATGTGCGCCAGACCGCTCATGGCGCGCTCGAAGTGGAAGCGGACGTTAAGGTGTCCGCCCTCGTCGCATTCCCAGGTGTTGACGCTGCCCCGATAAAGCGGCGCGGGCAGGGGCGCCGGATGAGTCACGTCTGGCACGCTGAGCACAACCCGGAAGCTTCGATCATGGTGCGGCGAATAGAAAAACCATCCCTCCTGGCCGCATCCTTCAAATCGACCAGCGCGTGACCGGCGTCGAATTCCTCCGCGGCGCCGCACTTCTCGCAGATAAGGAAGATCGTGGAGCGCTCGCAGGCGCCGACTCCGCAGGCGACGAAGGCGTTGAGGCTCTCGATGCGATGCGCAAGACCCATGCGGACAAGAAAATCAAGCGCACGATAAATGGTCGGCGGTTTGGCCTGTCTGTCTGCGTCCAGCAGCGGCAACAGATCGTAGGCTTTCGCAGGGCCGGTCTGATCGAGCAGCAATTCCAGCACGCGCCGGCGCAGCGGCGTCAGGTTCTCACCCGCCTCCGCGCAGCGTTGTTCCGCGTCCGCAATTTGCGCGTCGCGCGTCGCTGTCCCATGCCGATGTGACACCTCAATCATGATCGCAGGCCCGGTCCCCGCGCGAAAGATGGGGAGACCGCACGCCGTCTTCGAGATCGCGGCCGCAACAGAACTTTACAAGAACGCGGGATTCGCGGTATTTGGGGAACATTCAAAGAACATTGAGACAGGGGCCAGCGATGTCCGAGGCAATTTTCCGTGGAATTTCAGGCCGTTTGCACCGTTTCGACGTGCGCCCGCCAGCCGAGCCATTTCCTGCCGAGCCTGCGGTGTATTGCTTCGCACGACCGGGCCCAGGCGGCCGAGGCTGGACGCCGCTCTTTCTATCGCGCACCGGCAACCTCGCCAAGCGCCTCGCGAATCATGAGCAATGGCCGGAGGCGCAATTGCTTGGCGCCACGCACGTTCTCGTCTGCCAGCACGACGAGCGCGATGCACGCGAATATGTGGAGGCCGATCTCGCCCAGGCGCTTCGCCCCGTGATGAACGGCCCCCTGTTCGACGCGGAGCTGACTGAATCGGCCGACGAAGCTGGCGTGCGTCTCGTCTGGGCGGCGTGAGGTACAAGAGAGAATCACTTTGCCCCTCCCCGCAAGGCGGGGAGGGGACTTAACGGGTGGGGCCTCAAAGTAGCGGTCAGTTACTCCCCGCCTCGCGCATTGTCCGCCGTGGGCAGAGCCGCGGCAGTCTGCGCAGCGCGGGCCAGTTGCACGAACTCGGCGCGCCAGCCGAATTCGTCGCGGCCGCGCGCGCCCTGCGCGAGCGCGATCACGTCATCCCAGCCGTAGCCGCGGTCGAGATAGGGATCGCCGCGCAGGAGCTGGCCGTAGCCCGCGACCGCGGTGGCGAAGCGTGCATACTCGGGCGCTGCCTCAATGTTCGCGACGAAGTCGCGCTCGGTAATCGGTCGCTCGATCAGGCGCGACTCATCTTCGCCCGGCAGCTTGTAGCGGATGCGCAGGAAGGCGAGTTCGCCCGCCGTCGAAACCGCGGCCGTCTCGCGCTGGTAGCGCAGCGGGTCGGTGAAGGTGCGGCCCCCGACTGGGGTGATCTCGTAAATCGCCGTCACAGCGTGGCCCGCGCCGATTTCGCCGGCGTCGACCTGGTCGTTGTTGAAATCCTCGCGGCGCAGCATGCGCGTTTCATAGCCAATGAGGCGATACTCGGCGACGCGATTGGGATTGAACTCGACCTGGATCTTCACGTCGTTGGCGATCGTGAACATGTTCGACGCCATCTCGTCGCGCAGCACGCGCCGCGCCTCGTTGAGGGTGTCGATATAGGTGGCGACGCCGTTGCCGTTCTGCGCGAGGCGCTGCATCAAGAGATCGTTGTAGTTGCCGCCGCCGAAGCCGAATACAGAGAGGTAGATGCCGGTGTCGCGCATGCGCGAGACGAAATCGGTCAGTTGCTCGGGATCGGCGATGCCGACGTTGAAGTCGCCGTCCGTGGCGATGATGATGCGGTTGACGGCGTTGGGATCGAAGTTCTGCTGCGCCAGGGAATAGGCCAGGCGCAAGCCTTCGCCGCCTGCCGTCGAGCCGCCGGCATGGAGATTGTCGAGGGCAGCCAGGATGCGGCCGTGTTGGTCGCCCGGCGTGGGATCGAGCACGGCGCCGGCCGCGCCTGCATAGACGACGATCGACACGCGGTCGCGCCTGTTCAGCTGATCCACCAGCATGCGGAAGCTTTGCTGGACGAGAGGAAGCTTGTTCGGCTCGCCCATCGAACCGGACACGTCAAGCAGCAGCACCAGGTTCAGCGGCGGGCGCTCACGCGGCACGATGTTGTATCCCTGCAGGCCGATATGCACGAGCTGACGGCCTTCGGCCCATGGCGACGGCGTGACGGTCACATTCGTTGAAAATGGCCGCGTGCGATCCTGCGGCAGCGGATAGTCGTAGCGGAAATAGTTAATCATTTCTTCGATGCGGACGGCATCGCGTGGCGGCAAACGGCCTTCACTGAGGAAGCGCCGCACATTCGAATACGAGGCCGTGTCAACGTCGACAGAGAATGTCGATACCGGCTCCTCCGCAACCACGTGGATCGGATTCGGTTCGACGTCCTCGTAGTTTTCGCGATCCACATCGCCGGGCATCGGCTGCGGCGCCGTTTGGGCATAGGGCGCAGCGGCAAGCCGCGCGGCGCCCATTTCGTATGCGACCGGCGGCGGGGGCGGCGCGGGCGGCGGGGGCGGCGGCATCGGCGGCGGCGCCTGAGTGACGCACGCGGCCAGAATAAGAGCGCAAAACACGCTCGCACGTTTCGCTTGAGTGATCATGGACGTTCCCCTCCCACCGTCCGGACACGGCGCGTGTTAGTGCGGTAAAGCGAGCGCGGCGAACGCGGCCAAGATGAGGCGCGTGCGCGGCGCTTTTCGACTTCACAGGCATGTGTGCGCGACTCGCGCCGGAAGTCGAGCCCATCAGCCGCGCTGGCGTTCCCGTTCAGCAGCGCGCCGCTGTTCGGGAATCCAGTCGCGTACGAGCGCATCCAGCACGCTGAGCGGCGCCTCACCATGAAGCAGCACCGTGTCGTGAAAGCCTCGCAAGTCGAAATCGGGGCCAAGTTCGTTTCGCGCGAGATCGCGCAGGCGAACGATCTCGCGGCGGCCAAGTTCATAGCCGCATGCCTGCCCCGGCCAAACAACGTAGCGGTCAACCTCTGTGGCGATCACGCCGGGCGCATCGCCTGTGGTGGCGATCAGGTAGTCGATCGCCCGCTGCCGCGTCCAATTCTGGGCGTGCAGGCCCGTGTCGACCACCAGGCGCGCCGCGCGCCAAAGTTGCCAACGCAGATACCCGATGCGTCCGACTGGATCGCCGTCGTAGAATCCCTGCTCATCGACGAATTGCTCGGCGTAAAGGCCCCAACCCTCGCTGTAGGCGTTGAACGAGATCAGACGACGCAGCAGCGGCGCACTCCGATCCTCTTGCGCCAGGGACGTCTGAAAATGATGGCCCGGCACAGCTTCGTGATAGTCCTGCGTTGGCAGATCGATGCGCGTCATTTCCGAAAGGTCGCGCAGATTGATGTAATAGATGCCTGGCGTGTCGCCCTCGAGCGAGCCCGGCTCGTAATAGGCGCCGGGCTGGCCTGCTTCCAAAAGCGGCGGAACCCGGCGAACTTCGAGCTGCGCGCGCGGCAGGCGCCCGAACCATTGCGGCGCCTGTTGCATAACGCGGCTGATGCGCGCGCGCACGTCGGCCATCAGCTGCGCGCGCCCCGCCTCGCTGTCCTCGTAACGATAACGCGGATCGGCAGTAAGCTGGGAAAGCCTTGCGCCGACCGGGCCATCTGTCAGGCCGACGCGGCGCAGCGCAATGTCCAGTTCGTTGGTGAGCGCGCGCACGCGCGCGAGGCCGATGCGATGGATTTCATCAGGCGGCAAAGTCGTGGTGGTTTCGATGCGTAGCGCCGCGGCATAGAATTCGTTGCCTTGCGGCAGCGCGCTGACCCCGGCGATATCGGTTGCGTTGATGCGGTCGGCTTGCAGGAACAATGCGGCCCGCTGATGCGCCGGCAGGATATGATCGCGCACGATCGCCTCAGCGCGCGCCAGATAGCTTGCGTTGCGTTGCTGCTGCGCCGCGCGCGCTGCGGGGTCGGCGATCGAGGCTGCCAACGCGTCCAGCTTGCGCTGCATCGCAGTGAGATAGATCTGCTGCACCGGGGGTTGCGCCAGCACGCTTTGCAGGGCCTCGAGTGTAGCGTCGATGATGAAGAGCGGCGGGCGCACGCCGTTGCCAGCGTCGGCGCGGGCGCGTGCGGTTTCGGCGTCGATCGCGTCGGCGACGGCGCGCAGACGGCTGAGATAGGCCTCGGCATCGTCGGCGCTGCGGATGTCGTGTTTCTCGTCGAGGAAAGAGGGCAGCGTCAGAAAGGCGCTGTCCATCTGGTTGAGCACATAGGGCCGCAATCCACCCACCGGACTGAAGTCGCCATAGGCGAAGGACGCGGCGGCGGCGCCGGCCTCAAAGTTTTCTCGCAACACCGAAAGCGTCAGCCTATCGGCGGGACTAAGCTGGCTTGTGTCCAGTGCGCGCAGTTCTGCGTAGCGCCTCAGCGCGGCGCTGCGCCGAGCCTCCGCAGCAAGCGGCGAGCGGTCGTCGAGCCTGTCCTTGTAGCGCCCGCCCGCTGCATCTTCCGATACGGCAGCCTGAGTGGCCAATTCAGGACTGTCTGCCAGGATTTGCCGCGTCCAGTCCGCAAGTCGTCCATCGAACGCGGTCATGGGCTGGGCTCGGCGCGGGCCGCAGGCCGCTGTCGCCGCGACAAGCGTCAGCGCTACAACCCAACCGATAATCTTCATTAGCCCCTCTTTGGTTGCGCGCCCCCAGACGCAGGGCGTGGGACATAGCACGAGCCGCGCCGGGGAAAAGCGGGCCGACCGCTTTTGTCTTGCGCTCGCCTGTTGCGGATTTGCCGCTTTCGTGGTTGGAGAGCCGCCGTGGTAGGGAACTCGCGGAGATAACCATGACGACCGCCCAGGGCGGCCAGCAGACGCTTGGCAAAATCCTCTTCTATCGCCAGCTGGAGCCGCTCTCGCTCGAGAAGCACCGCTCGCTCGGCGTCAGCTCGGTCAGCAATCCGTTCTCGTTCCTGGCCGAGACGCACCTTGTCCCGCTTACTGTGGACGAGTTCGGCTTGGCCGCCGTCTGTTATCCAGTGATCTTCGATACCCAGTCCAAGACGCCGCTTGCGGTGATGGGACTTCGCCCGGGTATGAACGTCTTCCTGGGCGCCGACGGCTCGCTCGACCCCGAGGTCTACCTGCCGGCCTTTGCACGCCGGTATCCGTTCCTGCCTATCATTGCAGGCGGCGAAGCGGCCAAGCAGGGCCCGCAGGAAGGCGACCGGGTCTTGGTGTGCATCGACCGCGCGGCAAAAATGCTCTCGACCACCCCCGAATTGCCGTTCTTCGAAGGCGATAAGCCCTCGCGCTACACCCAGGACGCGATCCAGTTCTGCCGGGAGTTCGACGCGCTAGGCCGGCGGACGCAGGAATTCATCAAGCTGATGGACGAACACAATCTGTTCGAGCTGACGCCGCTCGCTCTGCCGCGCGCCAAGCCGGACGGCACGCCGGACGAGCCGGTCAAGATCGGCGAATACCTGCGCATTTCCGAGGAGAAGCTGAACGCGCTGCCGAGGGACGTTTATCTCGACCTTCGTGACAAGGGCGTCACCGCCGTGATGCACGCACACCTTCTGTCGCTTGCCTTGTGGCCGAAGATCCTGTCGCGTGCGGCGCGTATTCAGGCATCGACCCCGCTCAGTAACTAAGCATTTGACTGGGACGTATTCACAAGCGCCTCTCCCTCGTGGGGGAGGCGCTTCGTTTTTGCCGCGTTGGCGAACGCCGCTGGGAGAGGGTATGCGGCCCGGCATGCGCACTCTGATTTCCTTGATGGCGGTGATGTTTGCGGCGCTTGTCGCGCCCGCAGACGCTCAGTTGTTTGGCCCGCGCCGGGTCGAGGTCTCTTTGCACGCTTCGCGCGCGGCGATCGCGCCGGGCGAGACTTTTACCGTCGTGCTCAGGCAGCGCATCGCCGAGCATTGGCACACCTATTGGCGCAATCCGGGAGCTGCGGGGGAGCCCGCGGAGCTCACCTGGAGCCTGCCGCCAGGTTTCGCGGCGGGACAAATCCAGTGGCCAGCCCCGCGCGCGATCCTGGCTGCAGGTCTCGTGAATTACGGCTATGAGAACGAGGTGCTGTTGCCGGTAGAAATGCGCGTCAGCCCATCCGCGCAGCACGGAGCTTCGGCGCAGTTCACGGCGGATGTCTATCTGGTGGTGTGCTCGGAAGATACTTGCATACCGGAAGAGAGCACGGTTTCGCTGTCCATTCCCATTGTTGCGCAGGGGCGTGACGATCCCGAGTGGGCGCCGCGGATTGCCGCCGCGCTCGCTGCTTTGCCGCGCCGCGATGAGTCGGTGACGGCGCGCATTACCGGGGGTCCGGCGCCAGTTCTCAGCGTGGCGCTGCCGGGAGCACGCGATCCTTATTTCTTCGCGTTCGAGCGCGATGCCCTCGATTATGACGAAGACCAGCGCGCGAGCAGCGGCGCGGAAGGGTTTAGCATCGTGCTGCCGCCGGGCGTCGAGCCGCCCGGGCAGGCGCCTCTATCCGGTCTGCTTGCTTACACCGATGCAGATGGCGCGCGCCATGTCCTCGAGATTTCTGCGACGCCCGGGCCGGTTCTGCCCAACACGTCTGGCGTTGAATACGCAGAAGGCGCTTCGCTCGACGCCGCTTCCATGGTCGCGGCGGTCGTGCTGGCTTTCCTTGGCGGGCTTATTCTCAACATCATGCCCTGCGTGTTGCCTGTGCTGTCCGTTAAGGCGCTGGCATTCGCGGGCGGCGCCCAGGCGGGCGAAGCGCGCAAACATGGCGTCTTCTACTTTGCCGGCGTGATGGCGACGTTTCTGGCGTTGGCTGGCCTGCTCATCGCCTTGCGCGGCGCCGGGGAGGCCGTGGGATGGGGCTTTCAGCTGCAGGCGCCGGGGGTGACTGCGGCGCTGGCCCTGCTGTTCTTTGTCGTCGGACTTAATCTTGCCGGCGTCTTTCACATCGGCGGCAGCGCGCAGAACGCCGGCGCCAGCCTTACGGCGAGCGGCGGCGCTGCTGGCGCTTTCTTCACCGGCGCTCTCGCAGTGGTCGCGGCGACGCCTTGTACCGCGCCCTTCATGGCGGGGGCCATCGGCGTCGCTATCACGCAATCGACGGCCACGACATTGCTGATCTTCGCGGCACTCGGGCTTGGCTTTGCGCTGCCGCTGACGGCGCTCCACTTCGTCCCAGGCTTGCAGCGGCTCATTCCCAAGCCGGGCGCGTGGATGGAGCGTGCCCGCAACGTGCTGGCTTTCCCTATGTTCGCCGCCGCCGTCTGGCTTGCCTGGGTGCTCGCCGAACAAACCGGCCCCAGGGGCGTACTTGCTCTGCTCGCCATCGCGGCGGCGCTTGCCTTTGCGCTTTTTGTCGCCCGCTGGAGCCGCATTTGGCTCGCTGCGGGCGCCCTGGTGTTTGCTTTGACGGGTGCTGCTTTCTGGCGTCCTCTGCTGGGCGTCGAGGCGCAGGCGGCGCTCATTGCCGAGCCATGGAGCGAAGCACGCGTGACACAATTGCGAAACGAAGGGCGCGGCGTGTTCGTAAACTTCACGGCTGCCTGGTGCGTGACCTGCAAGGTCAACGAAGCAGCGGCTTTCACGCCGCGGGTGGCGGCGGCCTTCGCCGAAGAGAACGTCGCCTATCTGGTCGCCGACTGGACCAACCGCGACGACGCCATCGCCGCGGCGCTCACGCAGCATGGACGGGCCGGGGTACCGCTTTATCTTTTTTACCCACCCGACGGTGAGCCCCAGGTGTTGCCGCAATTGTTGAGCGAAGGTCTAATGCTGGAAACGATCGAAGGAGACGCAGAATGACAGGTGCTACCAAGCGCAACCTAGTCCTGGGAATCGGCGCTGTCCTCGTAGCAGGCGCGCTCGGCGCTGCGGTTCTGTTCAATGGCGGCCCGGCATTGGCCTCGATCGAGACTGGCGCGCAGGCGCCTGCTTTCTCGGTGCGCGATGCGAACGGCGCCACGCGCACTCTGGAAGAGTTCCGCGGCCGCACCGTTGTGCTCGAATGGACTAATTACGGCTGTCCGTATGTGCGCAAGCACTATGACAGCGGCAACATGCAGGCGCTGCAGCGTGAGGCGACGGCGGACGGCGCCGTCTGGCTGCAAGTAATTTCCTCTGCACCGGGTGAACAAGGCCACCTCGACGGGCCCGGCGCGCTGGCGCGCGTGCAGACCGATAATGCCGCTCCGACCGCAACGCTGCTCGATCCCACCGGCGTGATGGGGCGCGCTTACGGCGCGCGCAACACGCCGCACATGTTCATCATCGGCGGCGATGGGCGGGTGCTTTATCAGGGCGCGATCGATGATCGCCCCTCCGCGCGTCCCTCATCGCTGGAAGGCGCTCACAACTACGTGCGCGCCGCGCTCGCGGACATCGAAGCCGGCCGGCCGGTGCAGATCGCGGAAACCACGCCCTACGGCTGCTCGGTGAAGTATGGCTAACCAGATTCGGTGGGCAGTCGGCCTGCTGCCTACTGCCCGCCGTCTACTGCCGCATCCGCAGCGGCCGCGGCGGCCATGGGAGCGATAAGGATTGCGTCGTCGAGCAGCACGCGCAGATTGGCGAGCGCCGTGTCCCGTTCGGCTTCGGTATCGGCGGCCTGCAATTCCACCGCGCGATCCAATGCGTCTTCGCCAATGCCGTGGAAGATGCAGGGCAAATCCTGTTCGACCCCCGCCTCGCGCAGCGCCGCCGAGAGCCGCTCGGCGTCGCCTGAGAATTCGCGGAGGTCGGCCAGGAATGAGGGTGTGATCTCCGTTTGCGCTGACAGCGTCCGCGCGCCAGTTTCCACTTCAGCCGCGAGCGAGGGCAGGTCGGCAAGGCTGACGGTCAGCATCAAAGCGGCACAGGTGAGCATGGGCGGGCGTCCTTCCCCGATAAGGTGAGCCGGCGGGAGCAAGAGCCGCGCCGTGTCGGCCGTTTCGGGCCGCTCGCTTCGGTTCATGGTTTACGCTAGGTCTCGCGCGCTCAATAAGTCCCCCCATGAAGCCAGACATCGCCGCCCGCACAATTATGCTCGACGAAGGCGGCAAGGTGAGCCTCGCCGACATCGAGGACGTCGCCTTCGGCCGCGCAAGGGTCGCGTTGGCGGCTTCGACGCAGCGGCGGCTCGCCGATTTCCGCGCGGCGGCCGAGCGACAGATCGCGGCGAACCCGGACAAGCGCGTTTATGGCCTCAATACTGGCTTCGGCAGCAATTACCGCGACTATGTCAGCCCCGAAGACCTCAAGCGCCTGCAACGCAATCTGATCGTCTCGCATTGTGCTGGCGTCGGTCCTTACGCGCCGGCCCCCGTGGCGCGCGCCACAACATTCCTGCGCGCCGTCTCGCTGGCGCGCGGACACAGCGTCGTGCGGCCGGTCGTGGTCGAAGCGCTGCTCTCGATGCTCAACGAAGGGGTGACGCCGGCGATCCCGCGCCTGGGCAGCGTTTCAGCCAGCGGCGATCTTGCCCCCCTTTCTCACGTCGGCGCCGTAGTGATTGGCGAAGGCCTCGTGCTCGCAGACAACGGCGCCCTCGAGACCAGGCGCTACTTGCAGGAGCACAAGAGCGCGTTCGCGCCGATCGATCTTGAAATGAAGGAGGGGCTCGCGCTCAACAATGGCTGTCAGTACGCCAATGCCTGGGGCGCGTTGGCGACGGCGGCGATGGCCAGGCTGATCAAAGCAGCGGCCGTTTCCACAGCGCTGCATGTGCAAGCCATGCGCGGGGCGGGGCGACCGTTTCGGGAAGACCTGCATCGGCTGCGCGCACACCCTGGTTCTCAGACGATGGCGCGCTGGGTGTTTGCGCTGCTCGAGGGTTATGGCCTGCAGGATGTAAGCACCGACATAAAGCACGCCTTCGACGGGCAAATTCAAGATCCTTACAATTTGCGCTGTGCCGCGCAGGTGCTGGGACCGTGCCTGGACCTGGTGCGCCGCGCCGAGGCGACGATGGAAGCGGAGGCGCAAAGCGTCACCGACAATCCGATCGATCTCAATACGTCCGCCGAGAGTTACGATCTCGATCTCATCACATCGGGCGGCCATTTTCACGGCATGCCGGTGGCCATCGATGCGTATGGGCTGCTCCAGGCCGCCGGCATCATGGCGCGGCTTTCGAACCGGCGTTGCGCGCGCATCGTCGACCAGAAGAAGAATAAGGGCCTGGGTCCGCAGATGCGCGGGCCAAACCCGTCTCCCGCCCAGTCCGGCCTGATGATCGCCGAGTACACCACCGCCGGCCTTTGCAACGACATCTGGGCGCTGGCCATGCCCTCGCACCTCATGTCGCTTTCGACCGATTCCGGACAGGAGGATCACGTCAGCATGGCCGCGGGTGTGGCCATGCGCGCGCACGATGCAGCGGAGCGGCTGGCGCGCATCCTCGCCATCGAGATGGCGTTCGCCTCGCAGGCCGAATACGTCCGCGCCAACAATCCGGAGGAAAAGCCCATTGCGCTTGGCGCCCGGACGCAACGCGCATTAGAGTACGTCCGCGCTGTCTTCCCCCTGGTGGACGAGGACCGTGAACTGAGTTCGGATATCGAGAGATTGGCTGAGAGGGTGCTTTCCGGCGACGTAGCCAAGGCGACCGGCTATGGCTTCGAGCGACATTGACGCTCGATTTTCTCAGGCGCATGCGCGCCGCCTAGCATTTATTGGTCTATCCAGAACTCTGAAAGTCTCGCCATGAGCAACAAAGATTCTCTCGTCGCCGCCGAAAAACCGCGCGGCTTCATCGATCGTCTTGGCGATGCAGCCTCAGCCGAGGAGCGCATCGTCTCTGCCATTGGCCGCGTTTACGAGAAATGGGGTTTCGAACGTCTCGAAACACCGGCGCTCGAATATACGGATGCGCTGGGCAAGTTTCTGCCGGATCAGGATCGGCCCAACGAAGGCGTCTTCTCATTCCTGGACGACGAGCGCTGGTTGTCGCTGCGCTACGATCTAACTGCTCCGCTGGCGCGCTTCGCGGCAGAGGAGCGGCAGAATTTGCCCAAGCCGTTCCGCCGCTGGCAGACGGGATCGGTCTGGCGCAACGAAAAGCCAGGGCCGGGCCGCTATCGCCAATTCACCCAGTGCGACGCTGACACTGTGGGGTCGGACAACCCCGCCGCCGACGCCGAGATGATCGCCATGGCCGGCGAGGCGCTGGAAGCCGTCGGCGTGCCGCGCACCGCCTACAGATTCAAGATCAATTCACGCCGCGTGCTGAACGGCGTGCTCGAAAGCATCGGCCTCGCCGGCGAGAGCGCCGAGCGCGCGCGCCTCATCGTGATGCGCGCGATCGACAAGCTCGATCGCGTCGGCGTCGAGGGGGTCGCGGCGCTCCTGGGCGCAGGGCGCAAAGACGAATCGGGCGATTTCACCAAAGGCGCCCAGCTCGATGCGAAGGCTGTTGAGCGGGTGATTGCGTTCGTGACGCTTCCAACTGAATCGCGCGGCGACGTGCTCGAAGGTTTGGAGAGTCTGGTCAGCGCGTCCGAAGAAGGTCGCGCCGGCCTGCAGGAATTGCGCAAGATCGATTCCGTGCTGTCCGCACTTGGCGTTGGCGATGCGCAGACGCGCATCGATCCCTCCGTCGTGCGCGGGCTCGAATACTATACCGGCGCTGTCTTTGAGGCCGAATTGACAATGACGATCGTCGAGGATGGTCGGCCGGTGCGCTTCGGTTCGGTGGGCGGCGGGGGGCGTTATGACGACCTCATTGCGCGCTTCACCGGCGAGCGCGTGCCAGCGACCGGTTTCTCGATTGGCGTGAGCCGGCTCGTTGCCGCCCAGGCCCGCCTCGGGCTAGGCGAGCAATTCGCAAGCCCAGCGCCGGTTATCGTGCTCGCCCTGGAGGCCGAACGCATGGGCGAATATTTCGCGATGGCGAGCGAACTGCGCGCCGCGGGACTTCGCGCGGAACCTTATTTGGGCGCCGGCGGGATGAAGGCTCAGCTCAAGTACGCCGATAAACGCGGCGCGCCCATCGCGGTGATCCAGGGTGGCGACGAACGCGCGAGGGGTACGGTCACGCTGAAGGATTTGCGGCTTGGGGCAAAGCTGGCCGCCGATCTCGGCGAGGATCGCCAAGCTTATGCCAGGGCGCGCGAGCAGGTGCAGCGCGAAGTCCCACGCGCCGAATTCGTTGCCGCAGTGCAGCAAATGCTCGCGCGCCAAGCGGCGTTTGCGCAACATTCGTAGTGTTTCGCGCAGCCGCGCTTGACCGGCCGCGGACTCCTGTTCAGTTTCGCCTCCGACCGTCGGCGTCGCGGGCGGTCGCGTTTCGGGGAGGAGACGCCGCTAAATTTGCGACGCGGAAGCGGCCCGCCTTTGGAGGCGAGGCCGCTTTTGCGTTTCAGCGCGGTGGCCGGGGGTCGATGTCTTCCAGCACGCCGGCATGCTCGGCGAGCTCCTCCTCCGGACCCAGCGTTACATGCTCGGCGGGACGCAGCTTGCGGCAGGCCCAGCCGAGCACGGCCAGCCCTGCCAGCGCTGAGACCAACGATCCGCCCAGCACGCCGAAGCGGACGGGCGTAGCCAGTTCGCCCGTGCCGAACGCCAGACTGCCGATGAAAAGACTCATGGTGAAGCCAATTCCAGCAAGCATCGTCATGCCGAGCATCTGCATGGGCGTACCCGGAAGACTTTGGCGAAGCGCCGCGCTTGCCAGGAACGTGGCGATCATGATGCCGATCGGCTTGCCCGCCACGAGGCCAAAAGCGATGCCAAGTGCGATAGGATGAAGAAGCGCTTCTGCGCCGGCGCCCGCAAGCACGACGCCAGCATTCACGAGCGCAAAGATTGGCATGATCGCGAACTGCACCCATGGCTTGAGGGCATGTTCGGCTTCAATCAGCGGCGATGAGCCGTCCTTGCGGCGCATCGGCACGGCCATGGCCGTTAGCACGCCCGCGATAGTGGCGTGCACGCCCGAGACGAGCATGAACCCCCAGAGCACCAGACCCAACAGCCAGAATGGCGCCAGCGCCTTCACGCCTGCGCGATTCATCAACAGCATCGCCAGGAACGTCGCCGCCGCGCCGCCCAGCGCCCAACCGGTCAGATGTGCCGAGTAGAACAGCGCAATGACCAGGATGGCGCCGAGATCGTCGATGATGGCGAGCGCCAACAGGAAAAGCCGAAGTCCTCCCGGCACACGCGAACCCAGCAATGAAAGGACGCCGATGGCGAACGCAATATCGGTGGCGGCCGGTATCGCCCACCCCCGCAAGTAGGCGGGTTCGTGCGCGTTAAGCCCGACATAGATGAGCGCGGGCGCAATCATGCCGCCGACCGCGCCGGCCATTGGCAAGGCTGCTTCGCGGGGGTTCTGGAATGGACCCTCGACCGTCTCGCGCTTCAGTTCGAGCCCGACATAGAGAAAGAAGATCACCATCAGCGCGTCGTTGATGATGAGATGCAGGCTGACCGGATGCGCAGCTGCGCCAAAGCCGACCGTGAGCCCGGCGATCTGATCCTCGAAAAGGTGATGGACCGCAGCGCCGAACGGCGCGTTCAGCAGGAGGAACGAGATGATTGTCGCAGCGATGAGAACGAGGCCCGGCGCCGCGTCCCGCTCCCACCAAGGTTTTCTCGTCGGTGAGTCTGGTTGTCGCATGAGGGGCGCAAACTATCGAGCGCAACCAGCCTTGCAACAAAAACCGAGCCGACAGCGATTCAGATGGGCGCGGTTGCTAGCGCGCGGGCATCATCTCGACGAGCGCGCCGCCGACGCTCATGGCGATCTGCGGGAACACGTTGGCGAGAATGGGGTCTATTCCCTCGTAGATCGGATTGATCGGCGAGAGCGGGCCGATGCGGACGCGAACTTGGGTCTGCAGGCTGTCCGCGGCCTTCTGCACAACCGAAGGCATGAAGCTTAGATGCGCGCCGCCCCCGGCCATCACGACATCGACGACGCCTGCGTTCATCGCCTGCGCGCGCTGCACGACGACTTGCAGGCTCACCGCGATCGTGCGCATCAAGGCGGCAAGATAGGCGCGGAAGCGTTCGTCCTCCTGCAGATCCTGCGCGCGCACCTGTAGCGTGCGCCAGCCGAGTTTCAACGCGGTACGCCCGGTGCGCATGAGCTCGTGCTTTAGACCGCGGCCGGCTAGCCGGGCGATGCGCGCGGCGCGCTCTTCTTCTTCCTTGCCTTTTTCGATGCCGGCCTTGCGCATCATCAGTTCGATCAGGATGCGGTCGATCTCATCGCCAGCGAGCGCGCTGCACTGGCGCGCATCCTTGATCTCGCTGAGCGTTGGTGGATCCATACGGTCGTCGAACTCGAACGCGGCGATGTCGGTAGTGCCCGCGCCCATGTCGAACACCATGACATGGTTGGTGGGCTGCGTCGTGAACGCCAGCGCGGCCGCGGCGGCGGCATGCGGCTCGAAGATGCCCGTCTCCAGCATGCCGTCGGCGGGATTGGCTCTTGCTTTGTCGAGCGCGTCCCGCGTCTGCGCGATCGAGACGCCTTCGCGAGAGAGCAGCAACCGGCCGAGCTTGAACGAGATCGCGGCGGCTTCGTTGAAGATGCGCTCGAATACCTGCTCGATGCCGCTGCCCGGGCGCCACACCGGGCTCGTGTAGCGCCGGCGCGCCAGCGCCGTGCCGGGCGGCATGTTCGGCGCAAGCTCCAACGCTTCGGCGATAAGCTGATCGAGATAGGCAAGATAAACGACGAGAATGTCGCGGTGGGTGAACGTGCCGGTGGGATCGACCGATGGCTTGATCTTGGTGGCGAGCGCCTCGTCCAAATTCTTCGCGCCCAGAACGGTCTTGAACGAGAGCAGCGGATCGCGGCCGTTTTCCACACCCCGGCGCGCGTGCTCAAAACCGATCGGCCCGAAATAAAGCCGTCCGCCGTCGACATAAACGACCGAAGGTGTGAGCAACGGATGCTCGGCCCCGGAAATTGCCCCTATCGGCAACGGTTTGACGCCGACTTCCAAGGGCAGCGTCGGGTCCAGGCATACGGCGGCCTTCGACAGTGCGGTGCCGAAATCGATGCAAATTCGCGCCCGCGAGATGTCCCCAGTGTCCGCCATCGCGCCGGACATTACTGCAATCCCGCTCCATTGGAAGCGGCTTGACTCAGGCCGGTCGCGGAAGCCGCAACAGCGCGCGAAGGCCCCCGAGGGGGCTTTGGCTGAGCTTGATGTCGCCGCCGTGACTGCGCGCCACATCGCGCGCTATGGCAAGGCCAAGCCCCACGCCCTTTTGATTGCGCGAGCGGGTTTCGTCGAGCCGGGAGAAGGGCCGAAAGGCCTCTTCGTAAAGCTCTTCGGGAATGCCGGGCCCGTTGTCATCCACAGCGACCGTCACAGCATCCCCCTCGTTCTTGACGTGGATGCGCACTTTGTCGCCGTGGGCGACAGCATTGTCGATCAGGTTAGCCAAGCATCGCTTGAGCGCGCGCGCTCGGCCTGGCGTCACCACCGAGGCGTCGGTTTCGACGACGACATCGGCGCCGCCGCGTCGAGCGTCGCTCGCGAGGTCCTGCGTGATTTCCTTTAGGTCGACTTCGGCAGGGGTCTCTTCGGCAAGGCCTTTTGCAAACGCCAAGTATTCGTCCAGGGTCTCTTCCATCTCCGCGAGATCGCGTTTGGCGTCCTCGATTTCCGGCGAGGGCGGCATCAGCGCTAATTGCAGCTTGAGTCGTGTCAAAGGGGTGCGCAAATCGTGGCTGACGCCGGCCAGCAGCTGCGAGCGCTGTTCGATGTGCTTCTTGATGCGCTGGCGCATGTCGAAGAAGGCGAGCGCGGCCCCGCGCACTTCGCGCGCGCCGCGGACGCGGAAGGGGCCAGTGTCCTCGCCGCGGCCGAAGCGCTCCATCGCGTCGGCCAATTGAATGATTGGGCGCACTTGATTGCGAATGAAGAGGATCGAGATGGTGATGAGGAAGATTGTCGCGCCGGAAATCCACGCCACAAACAGCGGTCCGGAGCGCGCCTGAACGCGGTCGCGATAGGCTTTCAGCTGCAGTACGCCATCCTGCGTCGGCACGCGGATTAGCACCTGCGTCCCGGGGCATGTGGAATCGTACCAAACATCGCGTCCAATCTGATCGTGCAGCGCTCGCGTCAGGTAGCGGTCCAGCACCGAGCCGACCGCGCGGCAACGCTGCATCTCGAGCGGGGCGCCGGGCTGCAGTTCGATTTCAAGACGCAGCGGCCGCCACGCCAGCTGCCGCAGATCGGCGAAGTTCTCCGGCGTGGGGTTGCGTTCGTACAGTTGGATGATCAGCGCCGCATCGGCCGCCACCCCCTGGCTCATGCGCTTGGACGTCGCCTGCCAGTGATCGTCGAGGAACACGAGCGTGATGATCAGTTGCAGCAGCGCGGCCGGCGCGGCGATGATGAGCAGCGTGCGCCAGTAAAGCCCCTTCGGCAGCATGTCGCGAAAGCGGAAACCGGGCTGCGTCTGCTGCATCAATCCGCCGCCAACCTGTAGCCCACGCCGCGCACCGTCTGCAGGTAGACAGGCGCGCGTGGATCGAGCTCCATTTTGCGCCGCAGCCGCGTCACCTGCACATCGACCGACCGTTCGAGTCCCGCGCCGGTGCGCTTGGCCAGTTCTTCCCGGCTGACCACTTCGCCGGGCCGCGCCGCCAGGATGCGCAGCATAGCGACTTCCGCTTCCGTCAGCCGAACCGGCGCTCCATCGCGCTGCAATTCGCCGCGCGCGCTGTTGAAGGAGAACGGGCCGAAGGTGACTAGCTCAGGCGGCTCGCCGCGATTGGCGACCGTGCGGCGCAGAATGGCGTTAATGCGAAGCGCGAGCTCGGCGGGCTCGAAGGGTTTTGGCACATAGTCGTCGGCGCCGATGGAGAGCCCGCGGATACGGTCTTCCGGCATGCCACGCGCGGTGAGCAGCACGATCGGCACTTTTGAGGTGCGCCGCACGCTTTCAGCCAGGGAGAAGCCGTCCTCCACAGGCATCATCACGTCGAGGATAAGGAGATCGAAATCCATCGAATCGAGCAGGCGCCGCGCCGCGGCAGCGTCCGGCGCAGCCGACACCCGCGCGCCCGCCTGAGCCAGATAGCGCTTCAGGAGTTCGCGAATGCGGTCGTCGTCGTCGACCAGCAGCAGATGGGGCGGCCGGTCGAGCGCATCGAAGGCAGGGGGGGCGGTCATCCTTTCGGCACGCGTCCGAAAAAGCGCGGAGCAGGGGCAAAAGATCGGCAATCGCCGGCATTTGAGGCAGAACGTTCCAGGTCAGGCGTGGCTTGATTGACAGACATGTCCCTGATCACACAATGCGCTCAAAAACATCCCACTGGATTGGCCGCTCGGCAAGGGTCGGCCCGCCAAGAGAGGAAGGCCGATGGCTGCACAGCCCTTTGACGACCGCGACGGCTGGGTTTGGTTCGATGGCGAATTCGTCCCGCACCGCGACGCCAAAGTCCACGTGCTGACGCACGCGCTGCATTATGCCTCCTGCGTCTTCGAAGGCGAGCGCGCCTATGGCGGCGTCGTGTTCAAGAGCCGCGAGCACAGCGAGCGTCTGCGCACATCCGCCCACCTGCTGGGCTTCAGGCTGCCCTACAGCATCGAAGAAATCGACCGCGCAAAAGCCGAACTGGTGAGCAAGCAGGGCTTCGAGAATTGTTATCTGCGCGCTCTGGCTTGGCGCGGCTCGGCGCAAATGGGCGTGGCGGCCAAGCGTGACGACGTGCACGTGGCGATCGCAGCCTGGGAATGGGGCGACTACTTCGCCGACAAGATGAAGGGCGTGCGCCTGATGATCGCGCCTTGGCGCAGGCCAGCCCCCGACACTGCTCCAGCCAATTCCAAAGCTGCCGGTCTCTACATGATCTGCACGCTCTCGCGTCACGCCGCCAACGACGCCGGCTTCGACGACGCCATGATGTTCGACTGGCGCGGCCAAGTCGCGGAAGGGACCGGCGCCAATATCTTCTTCGTACGCGACGGCGTGTTGCACACGCCGTACCCGGACTGCTTCCTCAACGGCATCACGCGCCAGACAGTGATCCAACTCGCGCGCAAGAGCGGCGTCGAAGTCGTCGAACGCGCCATCTGGCCGAACGAACTGCCGACATTCAGCGAATGCTTCGTGACCGGCTCGGCGGCAGAGATCACCGCCGTGCGCGAAATCGCGGGCTTGCCGTTCAAGCCAGGCGCGCTAACCGAGCAGTTGATGCACGATTTTTCCGCGCTGACCCGACGTACGAATACATAGGCTCATACATAAGGCTCGGCGCCGTTTGGTCGCGGTGCTCACTCCGCCACCAGAAAGTGTCCATGCATGGCGGCGATCGGCTGACTGCGTTCGTTTTGCCAGGCTTCCGCCTGCACGTTGGCGATGCGGCGGCCAATCTTCACGACGCGGGCGCGCGCGTAGGTATCAACCGGTTTGCCCGAGCGCAAAAAATCGACGCCGATGTCGATCGTCTTTGCAAACTTGTCGCTTTTCGATGCGATAGCGAGCTGCGTGATCGCCGTCAGCTCCATCAGCGCCCCGACAACGCCTCCATGCAGCGCGGGCAGCAGTGGATTGCCGACGAGGTGTTCGCTGTAGGGCAGAATAAGCGTCAGTTCATCGCCCTTGAGCTCGGCCCGCACGCCGAGGAAATTCGCGTACGGTATGCGCGCGAGAGCGGTTGTGAGGCGTTCCTGAGGGCTCACGAGGCGTTGCTCACGTCTTCTTCCCGCGCAAATTCGTCCCGAATTTCGTTTGTGTGTTGAGCATGAATGCGGACGCCGCATGCGCAATCGGGTTTTCGGCGCTATCCTCAAAAGCGACCGCGCGAACGAAGGCGACGTTTCTGCCGATCTTGTAGCAATGCGCTTCGGCTAGCACGTCGCGGCCAGGTTCTGCGCCGCGCATATAGTCGATGCGGATGTCGATCGTGGCGACCGTCGTCGGTTCGCGCATTGCCAGCACGGCGGCCATGCCGCTGAGTTGATCGAGGAACGTGGTGATGACGCCGCCGGCGACGACGCCCGTCTCGGGGTCGCCGATCAGCTCTGGCTTGTACGGGACGCGGCCCCACACTCTCGCGCCGTCAAGCTTGGTCACTTCAATACCGAGGGCGCGACCGTGCGGGGTCCAGCGGGTCATTTCGCGGACCCGCTCCAGCGCGTCGTGACCCTCGCCATAATGACCCTTCGGAGGGGCGTCATCGGTCATGAAGGGGTGCTAGCAGCCGCGCCCGGCCCGCGCTACGCGACGAAAATTGACGAACCGTCATTTTTCTGGCCTCATGTCGTGGGATCTGGGAGCGGACATGAGTCACACAGCGGCCGTCGAGCCGATCGGCAAGCGCGAGAAGACGAAGGCGGCGAACCGGCAGGCCATCCTGACGGCGGCACGGCGCGTGTTCGCCCAGCTCGGCTACGATGCGGCGACTGTGCGCGATATTATCCGCGGCACCGACCTCGCGTCCGGCACCTTTTACAATTACTTCCGCTCGAAGGAGGAAGTGTACGAAGCGCTCGCGGACGACAGCGCGCGCCGCTTCCGGCCGATCCTTCGGCAGGCGCGCGAAGCGGCGACGAGCTTTGAGGATTACCTGCACGGCGCGTTCCGCGCCTATTTCCGCTTCATCGTTGACGAATATCCAAGCGAGGGCCGCCCCGTGGATGAGCGGCTGCCGCACGTTCGGCTCGATACGCCGGAAACCAAGGCCGTCTACCAGGAGGTGCGCCAGAGCCTGGAAGAAGCGATGGCCGGTGGCCAGGCGCCCGCGGTCGACGCCGATTACCTCGCCTGCGCCTGCATCGGCATCGCACAGGAAGTCGGCTCAGCGATGTTGCGCCGTTCGCCGCCCGATGTAGAAGCGGCAGCCGCGTTCGCTACCGCGCTTGTCCTTAAGGGCCTGGCCGGCGCGCCCACGGCCTGAACCTTCGGAGACGTTTTCTTGTCCTGGCTGCGCAAGGCGCTCGTCCATCTTGCTTTGTCGCGTTCAGCCGAAAGCCTGATCAAGGCTTCGGGAGGGACGCCGCGCACTGTGCGCGGCATGACGCTCGACCCGCGCCTGCAATTCCTCGAAGCGCAGTCGCGCGCCCGCGCCATCCCTTGGGAACAACAGACCCCCCAGCGACTGCGCGAGCAAACCGAAGCGATGAGCGCCCTCTTTGGCGGGGCCAGTGTGGGCGGCGTGCGCACCGAGCGCGTCTACGTGCACGGCCGCAGCCATTCGGTGCCGTGCCGGCTGTACCTGCCGACCGTGCGCGACAATTCCGCGGCGATGCTGGTGTATTTTCATTTCGGCGGTGGGGTGGTCGGTTCGCTGGAGACGTGTCACCGGCTTTGCGGCTTGATCGCCAAGGAGGCCGGCGCGCCGGTGCTCTCGGTCGAGTATCGCTTGGCGCCCGAGCACAAGTTTCCCGTGGGGCTGGAAGATGCAACGGCGGCGTATCTCTGGGCCGTTGAAAATGCGGCCAGGTACGGCGCGCCGGTGGGCAAGGCCGCGGTGGGCGGCGACTCGATGGGCGGCAATTTCGCCGCCGTGATCGCGCAGTCGCAGCGCAAGGCCAAGGCGCCGGTGCTGCAGCTGCTCATATATCCCGCACTCGATCTCGTCAGCGAGACCCCCTCGATGCATGAGTTCGCCGATGCTTTTCCGCTCACGGCTGAGACGGTCGAGTTCTTCCTCAAGCACTACCTGCCCGACAATGCCGATCCCGGCGATCCGCGCCTGTCGCCCGGCCGCACGGAGGATTTGCGGGGCCTCGCGCCCGCGCTCGTCTACACGGCCGGCTTCGACATGCTGCTCGACCAGGGCGAAGCCTATGCCAAGCGTCTGGAAGAAGCCGGGGTGAAGGCTGCTTACAAGCGTTTCGACACGCTGCCGCACGGCTTCGTGGCGTTTCCAAGCGCCGCTCCGGCAGCCGAACAAGCGCTCCGCCAGATCGCGCGCGACACCGCAGCAGCGCTCAAGGGGCAGCTCTAAGAATTGCTCACGCCGCGCTGGCGGCGGCCTGGCGCAGTTTTTTGTCCACCATGCGTTTGAGGCTTTCGGCGACCCGCATGCGCTCGGCCGCCAGCGCATGGGGCAGATGCACCAACTGATGCAGTGCCGCCACGTGCGTGCGCACCACCTCGGGATCGAGCCGCTCTGTGGCGCCTTGGGCTTGAATGTAGCGCGCCATCTCCTGCGCGCCGAGCTTCAGCGCCACATCGCCGATCTCCCCGCCTACGGCGACCAGATCCTGCACGGCTTTGTAAACTTGCCCAGCGGCGCGCGCATCGCCCGCGACCAGATCGCGCGCGCGCACTTCCAGCGCGGCAACGCGTGCGCGCGCGAGTTCGGCCTTCAGATTGACTTCGTCTTCGTCCTGTATGGCTTGCGCAGCGGCCACATCATCGAGCCGGCGGAGCGGCCCCAGATAGTTCAAGTCCGGCAGCTTGCGCCGCCTGCAAGGGCCGACATAAGTGGCGGTGACGATGAATGGCTGCGGCTGAACGAGCACGCGCCGTACCCGCTGCTGCAGCGCGAGCGCCGAGATCGGCTTGCGCAGAAACCCGTCCGCGCCGGCGCGCCGCGCCTGTTCGACGTCTGCCTGGCGGCCGCGCGAAGTGAGCATAAAAATGGAGAGCGCGCGGTTCGGCAGATCTTCGCTCAGCCGCACCCGCCGCACGAAGTCGAGTCCATTGCCGGATCGTTCGAGCCATTCCATGAGCATGATGTGCGGATTGTCGCGCATCAGCGCGTCCCACGCTTCGCCTGTATTGGCCGCGCTAACCACGCGCCCGAACCCCATCATGCGCAGCTGATCGAGCGAAATGCCGCGTTCGTAGTGATTTTCGTCGAGGACGAGCGCGGTCAGGCCGGACGGATCGAACCGATCATCCCCCATGACGCGCGCACCTCTCCCAACCCAGAGCGCGTCAATCTACGGATTATTGATTTAGGAGTGTGAAATCGGCGTAGTTGACCGCCTGTTAACGCGGCGCCCCATTGCACCGGTCCGATCCGGCCGCCAGATCGCGGATGCGCTCGGCGCCAGTGTCTCAGAGCGTGGCGGCAACCGGGTGGGCGACCCTACATAGACGCGATGGATGACGTCCCCGCTTTGCCCGCGCCGTTTGCGGCCTGGTTTGCCGCGCGCGGCTGGCGCCCGCGCGGCCATCAGCTCGAACTGGTCCGCCGCGCTGAGGCGGGTCTTTCCACGCTGCTGATTGCGCCCACTGGCGCAGGCAAGACGCTGGCGGGATTTCTACCGAGTCTGATCGAACTCGCGCCGCTGGCCGAGCAGGGGCCTCGCCGCCCGCACAAGCTGCACACGCTTTACATTTCGCCGCTCAAGGCGCTCACCACAGACGTCGCGCGCAATCTCGAAGCGCCGGTGCGCGAGATGAACCTTGCCGTTCGCCTCGAAACCCGCACCGGCGACACGCCCGCGCACAAGCGCCAGCGTCAGCGCGCGCACCCGCCTGACATGCTTCTCACCACGCCGGAGCAGCTCTGTCTGCTTATCGCTTCCGAACACGCGCGCGTCTTCTTCGAAGACTTGCAGGCGGTGATCGTCGACGAAATCCACGCGCTGGCGCCGACCAAGCGCGGCGATCTGCTCGCCCTCGCACTCGCACGCCTGCGCCGCTGGGCGCCGGCGCACCGCCGCATCGGTTTGAGCGCGACGGTCGCGGATGAGGAGGGGTTGGCGCGGTGGTTGACGGGTGTTCCCCCTCCCCGTGAGGGGAGGGGGCAGGGGGTGGGGAGAACCACCGCAATGTCCGGTTCTGCGCATGCTCCAGATGTCGGCGCTTTACCCCGCCCCCCAACCCCCTCCCTTCGAGGGGAGGGGGAGTCGATCATCGTCCGCGCCCCCCCGGCGCGCAGCCCATCGTCGAGGTGCTCGACTCTAACGCTCGCATTCCCTGGGCCGGGCACACGGCGCGCCACGCCATCCCCGACGTGTACGACGCCATCAAGAAGGCGAAGCTTGCGCTCGTCTTTGTCAACACGCGCGCGCAGGCGGAGATGACGTTCCAGGAATTATGGCGCGCGAACGACGACGGCCTTCCCATCGCACTCCATCATGGTTCGCTCGACGTCGGCCAACGGCGCAAAGTGGAAGCGGCCATGGCGCGCGGAGAGTTGCGCGCAGTGGTATGCACCTCGACGCTCGATCTCGGCATCGACTGGGGCGATGTGGACCTCGTCATTCAGATCGGCGCGCCGAAAGGCTGCGCGCGGCTCGTGCAGCGCATCGGCCGCGCCAATCACCGGCTGGACGAGCCCTCGCGCGCGCTCTTAGCGCCGAGCAACCGCTTTGAAGTGCTGGAGTGTCGCGCCGCCCAGGAGGCGGTCGCGCAAGGCGCTTTGGATGGGGCGGAGCACCGCATTGGCGGCCTCGATTGTCTCGCCCAGCACATCATGGGCTGCGCGTGCGGCGAGCCGTTCGACGCCGAAGAGCTTTACCAGGAAGTGATCTCCACCGCGCCCTACGCGGACCTCACACGACTCCAGTTCGAGCGCGTTGTCGATCTCGTCGCCACCGGCGGCTATGCGCTGCGCCGCTACGAGCGTTACCGGCGCATCGTGCAGGATCCACACACTGGCCGCTGGCGTGCGCGCAACGCGATGATTGCGCAGCAACACCGCATGAATGTCGGCGCCATCGTCGAGTCGGAGATGCTGAACGTGCGCCTCGCGCACCGCGCCTCCGAGCGTGGCCGTCCCGGGCTGCCGAAGAGCGAAGGCCCCCGCCCGCTCCTCCCCGGCAGGCGGCTCGGCCAGATCGAGGAATGGTTCGTCGAGGGATTGACGCCAGGCGACACCTTCATGTTCGCAGGCGAGATTCTAAGATTGATCGGCGTGCGCGAGAGCGATGCCCTCGTGATGCGCGCAAGCGGCGAACAGAATCCGAAAATCCCTTCCTACGCCGGCGGCAAGTTCCCGCTCTCGACCTTCCTCGCCGAACGCGTGCGGGAAATGCTGCATGAGCCGCGCCGGCAGCGCAGACTGCCCCAGCAAGTTCGCGAATGGATCAAGCTGCAAAAACGCCGATCGGTCGTCCCGGCGCCGGAGGAAATGCTGGTCGAGACGTTTCCGCGCGGCGCCCGCCATTATCTTGTGTGCTATCCCTTCGAAGGTCGCCTCGCACATCAGACGCTCGGGATGCTGCTCACGCGCCGTCTCGAGCGCATCGGCAAGCGCCCACTCGGTTTTCTGGCCAGCGAATACGCGGTCGCCGTGTGGGGCCTCGAACCGATGGGCGATGTCGATCTCGCCGCCTTGTTCGATGAAGATATGCTGGGCGACGATCTCGAAAGCTGGCTCGCGGAATCGACGTTGATGAAGTCAATGTTCGCCAAGTGCGCCGTCATCGCCGGCATGATCGAGCGCAAGATGCCCGGCGCAGCGAAGAAGACAGGCCGGCAAGTCACCTTCTCCGCCGATCTCATCTACGATGTGCTGCGCCAGTACGAGCCCGACCACGTCTTGATGCAGGCCGCACTGGCAGACGCGGGGGAGGGCTATCTCAACCTGAAGCGGCTGGGCTCGTTGCTGTGCCGCGTGAAGGGGCGGATCGTCCACAAGGACCTGCCTCATGTCTCGCCCTTCGCTGCGCCCGTGATGCTGGAGCTAGGACGCGTGGGAATCAAAGGAACGGCCGAAGACGCCATCCTCGAAGACGCCGCCGCCCTGGTTGCGGAAGCGATGAGTTGAGCCACGTATCGCCCGCGGGCATTCAATGGCGTACGTGGAGATTGACCACTGAGTAGCGCCTGTCAGTGGTTTGATGGCCCTCCAGCCGGCGCTCCCCACCGCGTTTTCTTGCAAGCGCTCTGAGGACCGCCGGCATCTTGCCGGCATAGGCGCGCGCAAACGCGCCCGAAACGGGGATAGTCCTCGCTCTTATCCCACGCTCGCGCATGCCCAACGTGTTGAAACCAAACGCCTCCGCAGGAAATGCGCC